>Ga0315336_1002349_pt1 | contig 29373 bp, 24 predicted proteins | sample ASW5metaG_FD_204512 | JGI IMG/M metagenome (GOLD analysis project Ga0315336, IMG submission 204512) | Ammonia-oxidizing marine archaeal communities from Monterey Bay, California, United States - ASW #5 | ecosystem: Environmental > Aquatic > Marine > Intertidal zone | place: USA: California... | reverse complement strand
GGCTCTTTCCGACCCAGCTGTGCGGCCCTGCGGTGGGGTTATGAAGTGGAGGCTATTCTAGCGGAAAACGACGGTCTTGACGCCCGTTAACAGGACGCGGCGTTCGGCATGCCAGCGTACCGCTCGGGCCAGCACCGCGCATTCGATATCGCGGCCCACGGCGATCAGGTCCTCGGGCGTATGGGTGTGGCCGACCCGTTCCACAGCCTGCTCGATGATCGGTCCTTCGTCTAGGTCCGGGGTGACGTAATGGGCGGTCGCACCGATAAGCTTGACGCCGCGCTCATGGGCACGGTGGTAAGGCTTGGCACCCTTGAAGCCAGGCAGGAAGGCATGATGGATGTTGATACAGCGTCCCGCCAGGCGCTCGCAGGTCGCCGCCGTCAGCACCTGCATATAGCGCGCCAGCACCAGAAGTTCGGCACCCGCATCGTCGATCACCGCGCACAATTTTTCTTCCTGGGCTGATTTGCATTTAGGCGCGACGGGCAGGTAGTGATATGGAATGCCGTGCCATTCTACGAGGTCGCGCATGTCCTCGTGATTGGAGATGACAGCGGCTACGTCGATGGCGCTCTTTCCGCTCTGATGGCGGTGCAGGAGGTCATTCAAACAATGGCCGATCTTGGACACCGCGATTATTGCGCGCAGCCGGGCTCCCTGGTCATGGAGTGCCCAGTCCATGGCGAACCGTTCGGCGACCGGTGCGAACGCGGCGCCGAAATCCGCAGACTCAGAGATGGATGGCCCAGGCTCGAAGACAATGCGTTGGAAAAAGCGACCGGTGTCGTCATCGCCGAACTGGGCCGCCTCAGTCAGGAAGGAGCTGTTTTCGGTGAGCATGCCCGAGACCGCGGCGACGATGCCTGGTCCATCGGGACAGGTGATGGTTAGGATCTTTCGTTTTCCCGTTGGTTCCCGTGCCATTGTCCCTGAAATCCAATTTCTGAATTTGCCGCCGCCTTTCATAAGGAATACGCCGACGTAATGCCAGCGCCTTCTGGCAAGCGCCAGAGACAAGCGCCAGAGAAGGGTGTTCCTATCCTTGGGGGGGATTCAGGATCGGGTCTGGGCGGTCCTTTATTTCACAAAATTACTTTGACTTTAATTTTTTTTACACTAAATAATTGTTTTAAATATTATTATACATTTATATGACGTTTTATGGTTGGTAAAATCACCATAACCGGAGGACCAGCGCTCGCGTCGGGGTTTGCCATGTCAGATACCATCTTTGAACCCAGAAAGGGATCGGGCGGAACCAAAGCCCAAACCGATGCCGACAATGCAGCGGCCCGCAAGGAAGGTATCGGTGCCTATTCTGGCGTCGGTGCTGAGCCCTTGGCACGGCTGAGCGACATCGACGAATTTCGCGAAGGCTACGCTAAGCTCAAGTCCGGCGAATGGGATGTTGGAAAATGGCAGGGTTACCGTTTGCGCTTCGGTGTCTATGGCCAGTTACAGCCCAATGTCCACATGATCCGCATCAAGATACCGGGCGGTGTGCTGTCCTTTGACTGGGCCCGCCGGGTGTCCGAGGCCAATCGCCGTTGGGGCGGTAAGAACATTCATATCTCCACCCGCCAGGACCTCCAGGGCTATTTCGTGAAGCCCGACGATGTGCCTGATTATCTTCAGTTTCTAGCTGAGGAGGGGATCACCACCCGCGAGGCTTGTGGCAATACGCTGCGCAACATGACCTCTTGCGGTCTCGCCGGCGTCTGCCCTAGGGAACACGTGGACGCGGGTGCGGTGGCCCAGCGCCTGGCGGTCAGCTGGATCCGTCATCCCCTGGCCCAGCACATGCCGCGCAAGTTTAAGGCGACCGTGTCCGGCTGCGAGACCGATTGCGGTTCCAGCCACATCCACGATCTTGGCCTTATCGCCACTCACAAGGATGGCAAGCCGGGGTTCAAGGTTTACGCTGGCGGCGGCACCGGCGGAATCCCCATTTCCGCTACCCTGGTCGCCGATTTTGTCGAGGAGCAGGACCTGTCGGCGGTGGTGGAGGCATTGGTGCGCGTCCATCAGCGTTATTCCAATCGGCGCAATCGCAACAAGGCGCGGATCAAGTTCGTGGCCCAGCGGTTCGGGCCAAAGAAATTCCGTCAACTCTTCGAAGACGCCTTCGTTGAAACCCGGAACATGCCCAAGCGTCCCTGGCAGCCTCTCGATTGGCGCCAAGGGGATTCCGAGGCACCGGAGCCGGTAACGCCCGGCGGCATCGTCGATGATCACGATGGCGGCCAGGCGGTGGTGGTACACCAGGAGCTGGGCTTGTTTACCTCCGACGAGTTCGACGCTTTGACAGACCTCGCCGAGCAGGCCGGAGCAGGGGAATTCCGCACCACCCGGGACCAGAACTTGGTGATCGTTGGACTCGCCCCGTCCAAGATGGCCTACGTGGTCGCCGCAGTCCGCGCCATGGGCTTCTCCGTCGAGGACCGCCCCGGCAGCGTTCCCAACGTGGTGAGCTGCCCCGGCACCTCGACCTGCGCCATCGGCATTACCAATTCCCAGAGCTTTGGCGGTACCATCCAAGAATCGCTGCGCAGCTATGAAGCCAAGCCCAACCTTTCGGTGAAGATATCCGGCTGCCAGAACGGTTGCGGGCTGCATCATGTCGCCGATTTTGGCTTCCGGGGCATGGGCAAAAAGATCGGCGGGCGCAATGCACCTCATTACCAAATTTATATCGGTGGTCACGAGCGTGATAATGGGCATATAGGGCTGGCCGGCCCGGTGGTTCCCGCTCGCCTCGCCCAGGAAACGTTAGATTTGCTGATGGCTGGTTATGCCGACTGCCGAACCGACAGCGAATCGGTGCGCGACTGGGCGCTCCGGATCGGCAAGGAGGGCATGACGGCCCTCATCAAGCCGGTTGCCGCCAAGGTTAAACCAGAAGATGAAGGACTATTCTTCGACTATGGCGAGGATTGGGAGTTCACGCCGCCGGCGGGCCGCGTGGCCGAATGCGCGGCGGGGATCGTCGACGACGATCTCCAAAAAGACCTTGCCGATGATGCCTTGGTCAATGTCGACCGGGCGCTTACGGTCGGCGTCTACGAGGCCGCGGCCAGGTACAGCGCCGAAGGCTTCCGTTTCGCCGCCCAGCGTCTGCGTATCCTAGCTTCCTTGCCAGGCAATGAGGACGATACCGACGAGATAATTTCCTCCACTATCCGCAGCGTCCACGGCGGCGATGCGGAGGTCATGGCCGCGCTGGACCGGATCGTCGCGGCAAGAGCGCAGTTCACTGTGGCCGATGGTGGTAGGCGCGATGCCGAGTCGACCACCATGCGCGAGGCATTGGCTTATTGGATCGACATGGTCGACGAGGTCATTGCTCGGCCCCCAGTCGTGGGCGGCTATGAAATCGGCGACCTAGACGATTCAGGTGGCGGTATTGCCAATATGATTAAAAATGCGCCTGGCGGAGGCTCTTAAAGGCAGCTCATGTATTAAAGGCAGCTCATGTATCCGATCCTGTTCGACCCGGCCTACGTTCGGGCCGTGGTGGTGGGCCGGGGCCTTGGCGCAGTGCGCCGCATTGCCGGGTTGGAGGCTGCCGGCGTTTCAGACATCCGGGTCTTCGCGCCCGAACCCGACGAAGAGATCAGCGCCAAGGCCGGGCAACGGTTGGTCGCCCGGCTGCCAGAGCCCGGCGATCTTGCAGGCGCTACCCTTGTCCTGGTGGCGGGGCTGGAAGACGGTGTGGCGGAATCGATTGCTCAGGCGGCGCGTGGGGCCGGGATCGTTGTCAATGTCGAAGACCGGATTCCGTTGTGCGATTTTCATCTGCCGGCCACGGTTCGGCGCGGCGATCTTTTGTTGACGGCTTCCACCGGGGGCCGTTCGCCGGGCCTGGCACGCGCTCTGCGCGAATACCTTGCCGGTAATTTCGGCTCCGAATGGGCGGAACGGCTCGACGCCCTAGCTGAGGCGCGCCAAGGTTGGCGGGCCGAGGGCGCTGATTCTTCCACGGTTTCCCGCCGCACGCAAGAATGGATCGACCGCGAGGGTTGGTTCGGCTAAAACACCTTCGGTCGAGGCTTCGCGTCTGCGATGGGCGGCTTTTCGATAATTTCCGGTACGGCATACCGTGCCGGCTATTCTACCGCCGGTGGAAACGGAATTCAGTACCTATGAGCGATCTTGAACTGGCATTCGGCCTCTCATTGAAGGACCTCTATAACCGCGACGGCCTTGGCCTGGTGGACGGTGCCTTCACCGACCATCTGAAGGCGGTGGATAGCGGTCTTCATGATCGCCTGGTGGCGGCGCGTGGCCAGTCCGCCGGGCTGGACGCCAAGGATCATTCCCAACTTCTCATTGACCTTGGTCCCCACCTGGAGGATTTCATTGGTGCCTTGTTCGGGATCGAAGGAGAAATCGCCGATTTGGCAGCGCGTCATAATGCGCTTGCGCCGCTTTTTAGCTGCAAGCGTTTGTTCGTGCAGCGCCGCGCCGTAAAGAAGGTAAAGGGCGATGCGGCCGAGGCCATCGACGGCCCCACTCTGGAAGCCAAGCTGATCAAGATGATCGGACCGTTCTCCGAGGAAGCTTTCGCCGGGGCGGTGATGGGTTGGTTGGACGACGAAGAGGCCAATTCCGAAGCCATTGCCGTGGCGGAAAAATTCGCCGCTTGGGCCACGCTCTCGGCCATGGGCCGCAAGCGCTTTGCCTCGGGTGTGCTGTTCAAGGTTCCGGAAAAAGTCAACGCCATGAATCTAGTGGATCTGGAATCCGAGGATATCGACGGCGTCAAGCGGTTGAAGCTGGCAGCCGACCACCCTGCGCGGGCGCGCGAAGGCTTCGCCCTAACCGACCCGGGTATGGACCTCAAACATGCTCTCGACCAGGCCAATTACTGCATTTTCTGCCACAACCAGGGCAAGGATTCGTGCTCCCACGGGCTCACCGACCGCAAGCAAGGCGGATTCCAGGACTCCCCCTTCGGAGTACCCCTGGCCGGTTGTCCGCTTGAGGAAAAGGTTTCCGAAATGGATGCCTTGAAGGCCGATGGGTTCACCGTGGCCGCCTTGGCAGTGGTCACCATCGATAATCCCATGGCGGCGGCAACTGGACACCGAATCTGCAATGATTGTATGAAGTCCTGCATCTATCAGCGCCAGGAGCCGGTCAATATCCCGGAGATCGAGACGCGCACCCTCAAGGACGTACTGGAGCTCCCTTGGGGCTTTGAGATCTACGGCCTGCTGACCCGCTGGAACCCGTTGAACCTTGATCGCTGGTTGCCCAAGCCCGAAAGCGGCTACAAGGTTTTGGTGGTGGGTTTGGGTCCGGCGGGCTTCACCCTTGCCCACCATTTACTCAACGAGGGTCATGGGGTGGTGGCCGTAGACGGACTCAAAATCGAGCCCTTGCCGCCGGTGGTTTCCGGCGTCGATGCCGCCGGGCAGCGCACCGCGTTCGAGCCCATTCGCAACGTCTCGGCGCTCTACGAATCCCTCAACGACCGGGTGATGGCAGGCTTTGGCGGAGTTGCCGAATACGGCATCACCGTGCGCTGGAACAAGAATTTTCTAAAACTGATCCGCCTCCTTCTGGAGCGCCGCCAGCATTTCGCTATGGTCGGCGGCGTGCGTTTCGGCGGCACCATAACCGTGGAAAGCGCTCTGGCGGATGGGTTCGACCATATCGCGCTGTGCGCCGGTGCCGGCAAGCCGACGCTTCTGTCCATGAGTAACGGGTTAGCGCGGGGCGTGCGTGCAGCTAGTGACTTCCTGATGGCGCTGCAACTGACCGGTGCCGCCAAGGAAAGCTCCATCGCCAATTTACAGGTACGCCTGCCGGTGGCCGTTATCGGTGGCGGCCTGACCGCCATCGATGCCGCCACCGAGGCGCGCGCCTATTACCCGGTCCAGGTGGAGAAATTCCTCAAGCGCTTTGATGCTCTGGTCGCCGAGAACGGCGAGGATGCGGTGCGCGCAGCCTGGACCAAGGAAGAAGCCGAGATCGCCGACGAATTCCTCACCCATGGGCTCGCCATCGCCGCCGAACGCGAAGCCGCCAAAGCTGAACAACGGGCACCTAAAATTGGTGAATTGGTGGATAAATGGGGTGGCTCCACCGTGGTCTACCGCCGTTGGATGGTAGATAGCCCGTCTTACCGGCTCAACCATGAAGAGGTGGCCAAGGCCATGGAGGAGGGCATCCGCTTCGCCGAGGGTCTCTCCCCGGTGGACGTGGAGTTGGATGAATACGGCCATGCCGCGCGCCTACGCCTGGCCCGGATGACGGCGGCCGATGGCGGGCGTATCGAGGATACCGGTCAAACCGTAACTCTGCCAGCGCGCACGGTGATTGTCGCCGCCGGCACCCAGCCTAACACCGTACTCGCCCGCGAACATCCTGGCCGTTTTAAGATACACGGCAAGTATTTCGAGGCCCTGGATGAGGACGGCAACCCGGTTGAGCCAGAGCGCAGCACCAAGCCTACCGATGTCCGAGTATTGACCCACGTGGAAGATGACGGCCGTGCCATTTCCTTTTTCGGCGATCTCCATCCGTCCTTCGCCGGCAATGTGGTCAAGGCCATGGCCTCGGCCAAGCAGGGTTATCCCGTGGTCGGTCGGGTGATGGAACGGCGCAAGCCCACCGCCATCGCCTCCAATGAGCTGATCGCGCACATGAACGGGGAGCTGCGCGCCACCGTCCTCGAGGTCCACCGCCTGACGCCGACCATCGTCGAGGTGATCATTCACGCTCCCGCCGCCGTTCGGGCCTTCCATCCCGGGCAATTCTACCGCCTGCAAAATTTTGAGGCGTTGGCGCCTGCCACCTCAGATACCGTGCTCGCCATGGAAGGCCTTGCCATGACCGGCGCCTGGGTCGACCGCGAGGCCGGTCTGGTTTCGGTGATTGCGTTGGAGATGGGTGGCTCGTCGGATCTTTGCGCTCTGTTAAAGCCAGGTGAGCCGGTGGTGCTCATGGGTCCGACCGGTACCCCCACCGAGACGCCCGGCGGCGAAACCGTGCTGCTGGCCGGCGGCGGGCTCGGCAATGCGGTTCTGTTCTCGGTTGGCCAGGCGCTGCGTGCGGCGGGCTCTAAGGTGCTTTATTTCGCGGCCTATAAAACCATCGCCGACCGCTACAAGGTGGAAGAGATAGAGGCCGCCTCCGACGCCATCGTCTGGTGCTGTGACGAGGTGCCGGGCTTCGACGCCAGCCGCGACGGCGATATGGCATTTACCGGCAATATCGTTGAGGCGCTCAAAGCATACGGTGCCGGAGACCTCGGGCCTCAGCCCATCGCCTTGGACGCGGTCGATCGCATCATCACCATCGGCTCCGACGTCATGATGGGCGCAGTGACCCAGGCGCGGCACACGGTTCTGAAGGATTTTTTCAAGCCCGGCCATGTCGCCATTGGGTCTATCAATTCTCCCATGCAATGCATGATGAAGGAGATTTGTGCCCAGTGCCTGCAGCACCATGTGGACCCGGAAACCGGAGCCCATTCCGTGGTGTTTTCCTGCTTCAACCAGGACCAGCCTCTCGACGTGGTCGATTTTGAGGGTCTCAGCCAGCGCCTTGGCCAGAACCGCACCCAGGAAAAGTTCACTGCCCAGTGGATCGACCACTGCTTACGCGAATTGAAGCTGCGCGACCAGGTGGGGTAGAGTAAGTCCAGAACACGCCACCGCCGAAGGGTACTAATGAAACGGGAGGGGTTTCCATGCTGTTCATTCACAACGAAGTGTCCGAGCAAGTGCTCGACATGATCGACGTTATCGCCGTGCAGGAAGACGCGCTGAAACAGGCTGCGGTCGGCGAGGCCGTCGCCCGACCGCGCATCGATGTATACGTGCCGTGCGACCGCGAGGACGGCTATTGGCGTTGGGGCACTATGGAAGGCGCCAATGGCGGCTACTTCGCCATCCGCATGAAGTCCGACATCATGACCTGGCCCGAGGCCGACCAGGGCCACCGCACCGCAGAAAAATACTGCATAGAGCCGGGCACTTTCTGTGGGCTGATCATGCTGTTCTCGACAGGCGACGGCGAGCCCCTAGCTCTGATCAATGACGGCATCCTCCAGCACATGCGGGTCGGCGGGGCGGCGGGGATCGGCGTGAAATACATGGCGCGAGAGGATTCCGAAGACCTCTGCATCCTCGGCTCCGGTGGTATGGCGCGTACCTACTTGGATGCCATCCAATGCGTCCGTCCCATCAAGCGCGTGCGCGTATATTCCCCCACCAAGGCCAACCGCGATGTCTTCGCCGAGGAAGCGGCGGAGCGCTTCAGCCTGCCGGTGGAGCCAGTTGCGGATGCCCACTCGGCTGTCAAGGGTTGCGATATCCTGGCCTGCTGCACCGATGCCATCACGCCGGTTTTCGACGGCGATTGGATCGAGCCCGGCATGCATATTGCTAACCTCAACTGGCATGAATTGTCACGCGCGGCCATCTCTCGCATTGACCGCATGAGCCGAAAGGGACAGCTCGATGATGGGCTCAAGAATTATCTTGATGGCCAAAATTCATATATTTGTGGCACCGAGGAGGAACGCACCCGCATTCCTGGCAATGAGATGGAGGTCTCCCCCTTTGAGGCACTCCGCGATGACATCGAGCGTATCAATTTCGAGCAAATTCTGATGGGGGTTGAACCGGGGCGAAAATCACATGACCAGGTCACTTTCTTCCAAAACTCGGGCAACCAGGGCATCCAGTTCTCGTCCGTCGGCGCGCTCTGTTATAACAGGGCTAAGCAAGCCGGGCTGGGCCGCGATCTCCCCACCGAATGGTTCCTCCAGGACATCAGGGATTAGGGGCTGGGAGGCAAATCCCTGCTTTTGTGGCCTGATGCTCCGACAATCGAATTCTACACCTGGTTAAAACCTCAGTTAATGCCGGGTAACCTTACTATTCCTTATCAGTAGGGAAGGTCCTGGAGAGGCTTTTAGAGGGATGGGCAAAGGCTCTAAATGGTTATTTAGCAGCCTGTTAAAACCGCGTTTAATTGCAGCTGCATTGGGGTACGATCACCAAACATCGGGCCAAGGCGCATTTGGTGAAGCGGATGGTGCGTGTAGGATGCATGCACACGCTGTGACGATGGACGGCAATTAGATTCAGGAACTGGCCCAACAGGCCCTGGTCAGAAAAGTGCATGGGAATAATGATGCGCGGGCTTAGAGCATTCCCATAGCAAGTGTCTCCCTGGGTTAGATCTAATTTCCACCACACATTTTTTGTTCGAGACATGATGGCGTCCCAGGTCTTGGGTCTAGTTTCCAATGAAGTCCCCCACCACCTCCACCGCTTCTTTGAGACCAACTCTTTTAATAGTGGCGCCATCAGGGAATGCGCCGAAAAAACGCGACGGCATGGAGCGGTCGAGCATGACAAAAACGCCCTTGTCGGAATCACGGCGGATCAGGCGGCCGAAGGCTTGTTTCAGTCGCAGGCGGGTCAGCATTTCGTCATAAGCGCGGCCGCCGAATGCTGCCCGCCGCGCCTTGTGCAGGATATCGGGACGCGGCCAGGGCACCCGGTCGAAGACGATGAGGTGTAGGCTTGGCCCCGGTACGTCGACGCCGTCGCGCACAGCATCGGTGCCGAGCAGGCAGCTTATCTCCTCTTCGCGAAAGATATCAATCAAGGTAGGCGTGTCGAGGGTGTCCACATGCTGGGCGTAAAGGGGAATGCTGGCAGCATCCAACAGGTTAGCGATGCGGCTTTGGGTTGCCCGCAGCCGAGCGATCGAGGTGAATAACCCGAGCCCACCGCCACCAGCGGCCAGGAACAAGGTGCGGTAGGCTGCTGCCACAGCGTCCGCGTCGTTGCGGTTAACGTCAGTGACGATCAGGACCCGGGTCTGAGCTGTGAAATCGAAGGGCGAAGCATAGCGAGCGCGCTGGACCATCGGCGGTCCCGTGTTCTCTTCAGCGTTCAGCGGTGTGTTGATATGCACGGCTCCCGTGCGCTGCTCCGCCGCCCGCCAATCGGCGGCGATGTCGCCGGTTGAATCTGTCAGGGTAGCCGAGGTCACGACCACCCCATCGGCTTGGCCCAGCACCGCCTCGGCCAGGGGTTTGGTGGGGTCGATCCAGTGGCGGTGCAGCCCAGTATCGATTTCGCGGCCTTGGGCGCGGTCGATAGCGAACCAATCGACGAATTCTGTGGGCGTTTCCTCGGCCAAGGCGGCAAGCATGGCCCGCCAAGCGGTGATGGGCTGGGTGGCACGGTGCTCGATAGCCCGCAGGGTTCCTTCGATGCGCAGCCGGGTCGCGGCATCGAGCCGGTCGGCCTCGGCATCCAGCAAATGGGCGAGCCGTGCTGCCAGCCGTGCCAGGGGAACCATGATCTCAAGCAGCGCCGATTCAGCTTTGGAGGCGGCTTCCAGTACACCTGCAGCCAGCGGTCGAGTCTCGGTCTCCAGACCGTATCCCTTATTCTTCTCTGCACTTTCGGCGCGGGCTAGAACCTGATCTCGGACGGCGGCGAGGAAGGCTTCGGCGGGGCCCTTGGGAGTATTGTCCACAATCCGTTGCATCCAACCGGCGCCGGGCAGGCCCCGGGCCGCGCGCAAAACATCGTCGAGCTTCGCGCGGGCTTCGTCGTCCATAGCTGCGACATCGCCGATACGGCGGTCGAGGCCGCGGGCGCGCGAGTGGCGGCTGTCCTCGGCTCCGGCCAGCCAGCGGCGCAATTCAGCAGCTTCCAGTCCCGTTAGGGCGGCGGCGAAGGCAGAATCCGCCGCGGCGAACAAGTGGTGACCTTCGTCGAAGACATAGCGTTGCGGGACAAAGGCATCGTCCAGGCCCGACAGCGCCGCTTGGGCCATAACAAGGGCGTGGTTGGCAATTACCAGATCGGCCCGTCGAGCCCGGCGCACGGTGCGCTCGATGAAACATTTGTGGTAATGGGTACAGGCGGCATAGACACATTCTCCGCGCCGGTCGGTGAGGCCTAGAGTTCGGGGCTGGCCCAACAGTTCGGTCAGCCAGGAAGGAAAGTCGCCGCCCACCATGTCGCCATCGCGGGTCGTCCTGACCCAGCGCGCCATCAGGCCAAGGGCGGCAGCCTCGCGCGGGTTGAGTCCGGCGGTGCTGGCTGCATCCTCGTAATTCAGTAGGCAGAGATAATTCTCCCGACCCTTGCGCACCACCGCCTTGGCCGCCTTAACCAAGGGATCGGGATAAAGCCGATTGAGTTCTTGGTCAATCTGGCGCTGGAGATTGCGGGTAAAGGTTGAAATCCACACGGTGCCGCCATTAGCTTCGGCCCACAGGCTGGCCGGTGCCACATAGCCCAGGGTCTTTCCGGTGCCGGTCTCAGCCTCGGCGAGAATCATGTTGGGCTGTCCGGGCGTAGACTTGGGGATGAAGGCGTGGGTCAGCGCGGCGGTGTAATCGGCCTGTTCGGGTCGGTCCTCGCCGCTGCCACTGACCAATTGAGCCAGACGAGCGCGAGCCGCCTCGACTGCCACCCCGTGATGGCTGGGGCCGGGCTCGGGTGCTTCCTCGGCCCATTCTGGCAACTCCCGCCATGCGGCCAGTGCGCCGGTGCCACTCATGGCCGACTTGGCATCGAGGTTGAGTGCCGCTAGCACCGTTGGCCCCCAGGGCCAGCCTCCCGCCGCCATCAACTTAGCCAATTCGCCGATATCGCTAGGATTATCGGGGGTAGCGGCATGGGCTGTAAAATCCAGATCTCCCGCCGCCAATTCCTTCAACAAAAGCATGGCGGTCTGGCCCAGTGCCTTGGCCTCACCTTCGTGACCAGTCCCAACAACGATACCGAGCGCCCGGGCAACACCGCGTGGCGTCGGCAGGCAAAATTTCGCCGGCCGTACGAAGGCGAAAAGCTCAAGGATATCGAGGGCTGCGAAATTTTCCACGCCGAGCCGCCGCGCCACCGTCGGGATGTGGCAGACGATCATCGCCGCGCCTTTGGCACGGGTGCCTGCTTCCCGCAAAGTGAGGGTCGAGAGCGCGCCGTCGGTTTCCCGCACCAATGCCGCTCCTGGACCGGCGATGAGCACCGGGGCGGGAAGGACGGTATCTATTTGCGAGGGGGGGCCGTTGGACATGGGGCAGAGTATAACGGCCCGGCGCCTCCGTGGGGTTAAGGTTTGCATCCACCCTAACAATCCTGGGTGCCCCATCCTCTGTGGGACGTGCTAATCTATCGACTGAAGCGATGCCGCTACTTGCGGCAATTCCGAGAGGGAGAAGTATCCGATGGGCTATGTAGATGCGGACGCGCATGTCATCGAAACTGAGGAAACTTGGGCATACTTGGCCGAGGCTGACAAGGTACACACGCCCCTGGTGGTTACCCAGTCCTGGGGGAATGAGGTCCTGAGCGAGGGCCGGTTGACCTCGGAATACTGGCTGATGGATAATCGTATCCACGCTAAGGACCGAAATATTGGACCTAATACGCCACCGGAATCCCGGGAAATGCGTGACGTCGGCGCGCGGCTTGCCCACATGGATGAGCTGGGCATCGAAATCCAGGTGCTTTACCCCAGCGTGTTCTTGCGCCCCGCGGTGCGCACTGCCGGAGCCGAACTAGCGCTCACCCGGGCCTATAACCGGTGGCTCGCTGATATCTGGCTCCAAGCACCCAACCGTTTGCGCTGGGCGGTGCTGCCGGCGCTGCTGTCCTTGGAGACTCTGCGCGACGAGATTGCCTGGGCCAAGGATAATGGCGCCTGCGGCATCTTCATGCGGGGCCTGGAATGGGACCGCCACATTTCCGATCCCTATTTCTATCCAGTATATGAGATCGCCAGCGAATTCGACCTGGCTATCTGCGTCCATTCTGGCACCAATTCCATCACCCAGCACGATTTCTGTCTCGAGGACACATCTTACACGAAGTTTCTGCAACCCGGAATCGGCGCTTTTCAGTCGCTTCTTGCCAAGAGTATCCCCGCTAAGTTCCCCGATTTGCGCTGGGGATTCGTTGAGCTTAGCGCCCAATGGCTGCCCTATATCCACAAGGACTTGCAGTGGCGGCTGCACCGTCAAGGCAAGCGGGCACCGGACAATTTCCTCGCCGCTAACAATGTTTACATATCCTCCGCTGTCACCGACGATGTGTCCTATATCCTGCGCTACTCTGGCGAGGATAACCTCATGCTGGGGACCGACTACGGCCATGATGACCAGACCAGCCAGGTCAATGCCTTCACCCTTTTCCGCGAACGCAATGACATTAGCGACGCGGTGGTGACGAAAATAACCGAGACTAACCCACGGGTGCTATACGGTTTATGAGGGCCGTTGCTTGAATCAAGGGAGACCCCAATGAACCTCAGGATTGTCGATTCCGATGCCCATGTCATCGAGACGGAGCAAACATTCTCCTATCTTCGGGAGGATGAAAAGTGCTACCGGCCAATTATGCTGACCACCGCGCCTGACGATGTGATTGAGACCCAGACTGGTGCGCGCACCAAGGAGTACTGGCTGGTCGACGGCGCCGTGTGGACTGGGACCCGCAACCAGGATTACAACGAAACCAGCGCCGGACAACGCGAGATGACCGACATAGAAGGCCGGCTCCGCCATATGGATGAGATGGATGTCGATGTCCAGGTCCTCTATCCCTCGTTCTTCCTGAGCGGCAAGACCGAGGATCCCAACTGGGACTGGGCGCTTGGGCGCAGTTACAACCGCTGGCTCGCCGATATCTGGCAACAAAGCGACAACCGCCTGCGCTGGGCCGCGATTCCTCCCTTACGGCACATGGATCAGGTCGCCGATGAGCTTAAATTTTGCAAGGATAATGGGGCCTGCGGCATCTTTCTGGTAGGTATAGAGGATGGCAAGGAACTGGACGATCCCCATTTCTATCCTCTCTGGGAAGCCGCTCAGGAGCTCGGACTCGCAGCCTGTATTCATTCGGGCAACCACTCCAACACTTTCATGGGCCTGTTCAAAAATTCGTCGACCCGCTTCATGTCCAACCGCTCGCCAGGGGTTGGCGCTTTCCATTCCCTGATCATGCGCGATATTCCGTCGAGGTTCCCCGGCGTGCGCTGGGGCTTCGTCGAGTTCAGCGCCTCGTGGCTGCCATACGCCATCAATTACACCGAGCTGAGTTATTGGAAAAACCGCAATGATCCAGATTGGCGTTCCGCTGACATCCTCAAGAAAAACAACATCTACGTGGCTTGCCAGGTGACTGACGACCTGCCCTACATCGTTAGCCAGGTGGGTGAGGACAATTTGGTGATCGGAACCGATTATGGTCACCACGACCAGGCGACGGAGATTGATGCTATCCGCAAGCTGCGCGACGACGGTACCCTGTCGGCCCAGGTGGTGGATAAGATACTCGACGCCAACGCCCGAGCGCTCTACGGCCTCGATTGAGGCGGGGACGGTCCAGTGGTGTCCTTGCTAGATTGGTCCTGAACTCGTGTTGCCTATGACAGGAGATATCCAATAATCGGCCTAAACAATGCAGAAATCGATTTGCTTTGGAATCTTGGTAAAGCACCCGGCAATAATCAGGGCTGGGGTGAACAACACTATTCCTTGAGCCCTCATGCTAATTGCGCTGGATCTTTGGTCCTTTGCCTTGAACCACGTGGATGCCATCCATGCGCCCGATAATATTATAATGGAGGCTCACCCCCTTTGGGTGAGGATTCATCCACCCGGGCCTCCTGGTGCTAAGTGTGCTCCACCTAGATTTCCAGCGACCAGAGTCTTTCAGAAACATCTACTGCAACAACAGGGTTTCAAGCGAAGGGTTCTATGTATCCCAAAAAATTATAATATGTGAAGTGTGAGGACATGGCCGCCATAGCCACGCCCATTGACGAACGGGGCGAGGTTACCTAACGTCCGGCCACGCGCGTAGGCGTGTCGATTTGTGTAACGAAAGCGGGGCCCGAGGGTGAGCGAGAAACGAGACATCGCCATGGACTCCAACGCCTGGCCCTTCGCTGAGGCACGTAAAATCTTGAAAAGGTTGGGTGGGAAGGCGCCGGAGCAGGGTTTTGTGCTGTTTGAGACCGGCTACGGGCCTTCGGGCCTGCCGCATATAGGCACCTTCGGCGAGGTGGCGCGGACCACTATGGTGCGAAAGGCCTTCGAGGTACTTTCCGACATTCCCACCAAGCTGATCGCCTTTTCCGACGATATGGATGGGCTGCGCCGTGTGCCCGACAATATTCCCAATCAAGATATGGTGGCGAAGTTTCTACAGCTTCCGCTTACTGCCATCCCTGACCCATTTGAAGAATTTGAAAGCTTCGGCGCCCACAACAACGCGCGCCTGATGGCCTTCCTGGATACTTTCAGCTTCGATTACGAGTTCGTTTCCGCAACAGAATGTTACAAGGAGGGTCGCTTCGACGCTGTCAAGATGGAGGTACTGGAACGCTATGACGCCATCATGGGAGTGATCTTGCCGACTCTGGGCGAAGAGCGGCGGGCGACCTATTCGCCGTTCCTGCCCATCTGTCCTTGGACCGGGCGAGTGCTCCAAGTGCCGGTGGTCGAACGCAACCTGGAGAAGGGCACCTTCGTCTATCAAGACGTCGACGGTCAGTCATATGAGGTCAAGGTGCGAGGTGCTGATTGCAAGCTGCAATGGAAGGTCGATTGGGCCATGCGCTGGGTGGGTTTCGGTGTCGATTACGAGATGTCGGGCAAAGATTTGATCGATTCGGTGAAGCTGTCGTCGAAAATTTGCCACATCCTCGGCGGCATGCCGCCCGAGGGCATGACTTATGAATTATTTTTGGATGAAAATGGGGAGAAAATCTCAAAGTCACGCGGCAATGGACTGGCAGTGGAGGAGTGGTTGGCCTACGCGCCACCCGAAAGTCTATCGCTTTACATGTATAATTCCCCGCGCAAGGCCAAACGACTTCATTTCGACGTGATCCCGCGCTGCGTCGACGACTACCTCAGCCATATTGAAAAATTTCAGACTGAAGCCACCGCTGCAAAGCATTTGCAAAACCCGGTTTTCCATATCCACGGAGGTTTGCCGCCGGCGCCAGAGTCCCATCTCACCTATTCCATCCTTTTGAACCTGGCGAGCGTCTGTAACACCGAAGACAAAGCCGTGTTGTGGGGCTTCATCACCCGTTACGACAAAAAAGCTACACCCGACAGTGCGCCTATCTTAGACCAACTTATCGATTGCGCCATCGCCTACTATCGGGACTTCGTGAAGCCGGGGAAGACCTACCGGTCGCCAAATGCGATAGAAACAACGGCTTTGGAAGACCTTGCCGAAATCCTGGCAGCGCTTCCCGCTGGTGCCGATGCCGAGGCCATCCAGTATGAAGTTTACGAGGTCGGCAAGCGTCACGAATTTGAGGACCTCCGTGCCTGGTTCAAAGCGCTCTATGAGATTCTGTTAGGCCAAAGCCAGGGCCCGCGCATAGGCTCATTTTTCGCCCTTTACGGGCTGCCGGAGACCTTGTCACTGATCAATCGCGTCCTGGCCGGGGAAAACCTCACCGATACCACTCCGTAACACCTCGCTTTCGAGCGCGTTAGCCCCGGCCGGTGGTCTTGGCCCAGTCGAAATAGAGCGTCCGTGCTTGTTGATAGAGCGGCCCAGGTTGTAGGGTGCGGTCGTCAAGGCCGATCAGCGGCGTGACCTTGGCGTAATTACCAGTGGAGAACACCTCGTCAGCCACCGCCACGTCGGCATATTTCAATGACTTCTCCGCGACTTCTATGCCGTTCTCGCGCAGCAGGCCGATCACCCTTTGGCGGGTGATACCGTTTAGGAAGGTCCCGTTTGCTACCGGCGTTGCCACCACGCCGTCCTGGGCGATGAAGATATTGGCGGTGGCGAATTCAGAAACGTTGCCATTGGCATCCAGCACCACGGCATTGTCGAAGCCAAGATCTCGAGCTTCCCGGAGGGCGCGTGCCGATTGTGGGTAAAGACATGATGCCTTGGCTAGGGTCGGTGCGCTTTCAGGGCTCGGGCGCCGGACTGTTGATAAGTGCGCATTAAAGCCCCTGGGCTCGGGCATGGGGGCTTCGAACAGGGTAAGCACGAAGCGGGTCGATTCCGCCTTTGGTGTGACAAAACCGTCCTCGGCATAGAACATGGGTCGGATATAAAGTTCTGAGCCCTCGGCGAATTGGTCGATGCCGTCCCAGGCTAGTGCTACGATACTTTCAGTGCTGAGCGGCGGGTTCAATCCCAGGACCTGGGCCGAGGCTATGCAGCGCGCTGCGTGCCGGTCGAGGTCAGGCGCCAGGCCGGAAAATGCCCGGACCCCGTCGAAAACCACCGAGGCCATCCAGGCGGCATTGGTCATAGGGCCCATGATGGGAGGATTACCTTCAACCCACTCGCCCTCGATATAGTGAAGGGCTTTTCGCTCTTGGCTGGTTTTGCTTGAATTGATAGCCATGGCCGGATTGTCCTCGATAAGGGGGCCTGGCCCAATAGGGAATTTGTACCAGGCACATGGGATTGTGTAGCTTCGGGGCAAATGGTTCAAATTCTATCGATAGTGCACTAAGTTCAGGCTATGGTTGAGACGTCAGAGTCCGAGCTGATCTATCACATCGCCCTTGCCGTTGATTGGGCGCGGGCGCGTGAGCTTGGCAGTTACACTGGCGGGGTTTCTTGCCGCGCCGATGGCTTCATCCATTTCTCGACCCGGGAGCAGGTGGCGGTAACCTTGGCGCAGTTTTTCCAGGGTAGGGATGTTCTGGTGCTGCTCGCTGCCAAGGTGGCAGACCTGAGAGATTGCCTGCGCTGGGAAGAAGCCCCTTCGGGAGGCATCTATCCCCATTACCATGGAATTCTGGGGGTGGCGCAATTACAGCTGCTCGGACCTATCATGTTGGGCAGTGACGGGCATCACGTCTCACCGTTGCCCGAGGGGTGCCCATGAACATCTACGACTTAGCGCGCCCTCTCCTGCCCCTGGTTTCGCCGGAGATCGCCCACAACTTGTCTCTGGCTGCCTTGGCGTGGGGCCTTGGTCCGCGCTCCCACACGCCCGTAGACCCTGCCCTGGCTTTGACCCTTTGGGGTAAGCGCTTCGCCAATCCACTCGGTCTCGCCGCCGGCTTCGATAAGAATGCTAGAGTTATCGGCCCGATGCTGGACCTCGGTTTCGGTTTTGTCGAGGTTGGCACTATCACGCCGCGCCCGCAATCTGGCAACTCGAAGCCGAGGCTGTTTCGCCTGGATGAAGACCATGGCATCATCAATCGGTTGGGATTCAACAGTGAAGGCATGGAAGCCGTCGTCGGTCGTCTAGAAAATTGGCGCCAAGGCGGACGGCCGGGCATCGTCGGTGTCAATATAGGTAAGAATAAGGAAAGCCAGGACGCCACAGCTGATTACGGTGCAGGCGCCAGGCGCCTGGGGGCCTATGCGGAATATTTGGTGTTGAACATATCCTCTCCCAATACACCGGGGCTGCGCGATCTCCAGGCGCTGGCAGAGCTGGAGCAACTGCTTGATGCCGTGGCTGAGGGGTTGTCGGGGCTCGACCAACGACCCCCGATTCTGGTCAAGATCTCGCCGGACCTCTCCGATGAGGCACTCGATGACATCTCCACCCTTGCCACGGCCGGACGCATGGATGGACTGATGATTTCCAACACCACTATTGACCGTCCGGACATCCTTAAAAGCCCTGATAGGGATGAGCAAGGGGGATTGAGCGGCCGGCCGTTGTTTGCATCCTCGACCCGGATGCTCGCCGATTGCTGGCGAGCGACGGATGGCAAGGTGCCGCTTGTAGGCATTGGTGGCGTCTGTTCGCCTGAGGACGCCTACGCGAAAATCCGTGCTGGCGCCACCCTAGTGTCACTTTATTCATGCCTAGTGTTTGAAGGTCCAGCCCTGGTATCGCGCATCATCTCCGGCCTTGGCCCCTTGATGCGGGGCGATGGATTCACAACTATTTCCGAAGCCGTGGGCGCCGATCATAGCTGAACTGTGTCATAATTATCTGCTTTGGCCGCGGGCCCTTCGATGTTTGCTATCCTCACCTATCGTTAACTAAATTTCTGGGCCGTTCGGAAATTTTATTGGGTTTTTCGCCGTTTAAGCGAAAGCCTGGGACTGCCACGTGTTGAAACACATCCTTATCGTCGTCTCTCACGGAATACTTGCCTTTGTCGTCGACATGGTTTTCTTGGGTGTTTTCCTCGCCCATGAGCCCTATTTCTGGGGTATCCAGGGCACACCCCAGGCGGTGCTTCCACGCATTGATGTCTAAAATCTCTGCGTTGCGTGAGCAGGTGGTCAGCACGGCCACCCCTTCACATTCATCGCCGCTCATGGCACAAGACCCCCACGCCAAATCCAACGCCTGCGAGTATCATTCATGTACAAAGCTTCCAAAACCGACCCCGAGTTCAGGATTTTGCCGGGCATCGGCCCCCTGGTGGGGAAGTACGAAGGATTGATCTTGGATCTTTGGGGCGTGGTCCATAACGGACGCGATCCGTATCCTGGGGTTGGAGATACCCTGGCGCGAGTTAAGGATTTAGGCAAGAAGGTGGTGATGCTGTCCAACGCGCCGAGACGGTCCAGCGCGGTGATCGAGGGGATGACGGCCATGGGTATCGATCGCGGGTTATACGACGAAGTGCTGTCCTCGGGTGAGCTTGCCTGGCGCGCGCTGAACCAACGCGCGCTTCCCTGGGCCACGGCTCTTGGCCGGCGGTGCCTCCATGTCGGGCCCGACAGGGATAAGGGGCTGTTCGACGGGCTAGACCTGGATATCATCTCCGGAGCCGAGAAGGGTGGTTTTATCCTCAATACCGGCCCATGGCGTGATGAGGCGCGGGTTGACGATTATGAGGCCCTGATGGATGAGGCTGTTGGATACGCCATGCCCATGATCTGTGTAAATCCCGACATTGAGGTGATTCGTGCCGGCACTCGTATCATATGCGCCGGTGCCCTTGCCGCCCGCTATGCCGAGATGGGTGGCGTGGTACACTATTTTGGCAAACCCTATGCCGAAACCTATGCGGCCTGCCTAGAGCTTATGGAGGTTGCAGATCTTTCCCGCCTCCTCGCAGTTGGGGATTCTTTGACCACGGATATCCGAGGCGCCGTTGGCGCTGGGGTCGATTCGGTGTTGGTGACGTCGGGTATACACGCTGCCCAAATGGGGCTCGAATACGGTGAAACACCGTCCCGGAAACAACTTGAATCAGTCTGTACGGCAGTTGGTGTCTTCCCCATGGCCGTGATCGCTACTTTTACGTGGTAACGGTTCTGTGGGGCTGTCGCCGCGCCAGTCGATGGGCTTTCACGTAAAACCGCGATGCTGCAACGTGGCGAAGATAAACCAGGGATCCATCGGCATATAATGAGGGTGGGTCTTATCACTATTTGTTTTTGGTTGGCCATAGGCACTGGGCTGAGCATGGCTTAGTTCGTGGTGATCGCAATCTATGTCTCGCGTTTGATACGATGGAAAAATGTCTACTACTTTCTCCCTATGAACTTGGTGGGTTCTACATGGGGACGTTCTTGCTGCTGATCTCAAGTGGTGCTCTGGTGAGTCAGGCGCTAACTCTTGACGCTTTAGGGCAAACCCGCTAAACAGCCGCATCCTGGGCTGAGCGCCGTCAGACGCGCAGGCGCCGGGGTGAAGCGGGAACTACAACAGTTAAGGCCGATACGTCATGTCGCGAAGGTGTCAGATCACGGGTAAAGGGGTGATGTCCGGGAACAATGTGAGCCACGCTCACAATAGGACCCGGCGCCAGTTCTTGCCCAACGTTCAGGAAACTTCGGTCATGAGTGAATCGCTGGGCCGCACGGTTCGGCTCAAACTGTCGGTTTCGACGATCCGAACCTTGGAAAAAGTCGGTGGATTGGATGCCTTGTTGCTGGCGACCCCGTCGGTGCAGCTCGACCCCGTGGTGCGGAAGCTGAAGCGTCAGATCCAGAAAAAGGCCGCGGCAGCCGGGTAACCTCCGTATTACCATCGTCTGAGAGTTCATGGGCCTACTTCAAGCAGGCCTTTTGCTTTGGCGGCCCTCAATCAGTTGAATTGCCGAATGCTTGATTAGGTCTGGAATGCATTGACCATTTTTAAGCGGCAACCAATTGCCGAAATTCGTGATTCTCAGTTTTTCCAGCTAAGATGCTATTGAACCCAGTTCCCAGGTAACATAATGGGTGATGATATCCAGTAGCCTTCGCAGACATTGTCCCTTTAGGATTTCAAGGGCGCCTGACTGTCTTTAGCGCTGGTGAATTCCGGCATCACGCATTGGGCGCCACTGGCTGCCAGGGCTTCTAAATACATTGGATGAATCCGCAGATCCTGGTCCTCGAATTCTATTTGGCTGCCGCCTTCTTTGACGCTGACATCAATTCCTAGCTTGTTTTGGTGATTGCGTTCAGTGAAGGGAAAGCGGCTGTTGCCGATAGCCGTCGCCATGTAGCGCACGGGCTGGGAGCAAGTGTTGAAATGCTGGTGGAGCATTTGGTCGGGAGGCGCAAAGGCCCAGCCTTCCTGCCAATCGATCCTAGCAAAATCCTCATCGCCTTCGTACCAGAAAAGCGAATAGCCCTCGCCGTCGATAATCATCACATGGTAGTCGGGGCCATGGCGGTGGGCTTTCTTATAAGTACCTACCGGCATCAATGATGAATGCGCATGCATCATCCCGTTGCCGAGGATGAAGGCGAGTGTTGCGCTACCCTTGCCTCGCTTGGGATTATCCAGTAGTTCCACCGATCCCATGTCAGGAATGAAGTTGGATTCCCACATGAAACGGCCCCGTGGCGCCGGGATGATATCGCCCTCACCGGAGAAATAGGCCTCGGGCTGGGCGCGGTCTGTGAAGGAAAAGGAGGTGTTGAAGATGAACTCAGCGCTTCTAAACAACTTCATGACGACGCAGAGGTTGTTGGTGCTGGCCAGGCGCGCCGGCTCCGATCCCGAGCCGTTGAAGTGCTGGTAACTTGAATTCAGGGGTAAGGAGAACAGGCTTTTTGGCCCCCATTCGAAACTGTGTTTGCCACCATTGGGGGTTTCCACACTGGTGCTGCCGTGACCTGATAGCACGTAAACGACCTCCTCGAAGAGATGCCCCTGGGGCGCGGTTTCGCCGCCGCCGGGAATTTTCAGGATGAAGACCGATACGAAATCTCCGCGTCCCTTGAGATGGACGATGGCGCCGTTGACACCGAACCGTGCCCAAGGTGCGGTGTCGGTATTGATTAGGTCGACACCGAAATCCTCGACCATGGGGACGCCTTCGTCCGCTACCCACTCGAGATAAGGATCACGCAAAAATTCCGGAGTTTTGGTGGCCACCGTTTCGCCAAGTTTCAGTACCATGAAAGCCTCGATCTTTTGCCGCCGCCTCAGACCAAAAATTCTTTTGTAAGACTATCCCTTGGTTCGGGAAGAATCAATTTTCCAGCAATGAGACGGTGGCGCACACGCACGCAGAAAGGTGATACCATAATGAGACTTTTTGGAGCGCTATGAAGACACGTGTTCCGCTGGCCCCTTTATCCATACTGGGAGGAACCTAACATTGGACCATATCAACTTTCCCTATCGCTCATCCAGCCACCTGTTGTTGCATCACGTGATCGCCAAATCCGGGTCTTGGGAAAAACACGGGCTCGACGTCAATTACGATTATTTCATCGGTGCCGCTGAAGCCCATGCCGATGTCCCCACCGGAAAGGTGGAGTTTGTGAGCGGTAATCACATCACGACCTATGGCAAAAGGGCACGTGGCGACGAATGGGTCTATCTGGGCCAGGCCACTAATGTTGCAAACTTCTCCATGGTGGTGCGCAAAGACTCCGATATTTCTCAGATTGCCGATCTCAGAGAAAAAACCATCGCCTCGGGCAGCGTACAAGACCAACATCCAAACCTCAACGAATGGCTGTATCTCAAGCAGCGCGGGCTCGATGTAGACAAGGACGAGGTCGCAATTCAGGCCAAAGAGGACCACCAGAACAAATCGGTATATGAAATGATTCTCGATGGCGATGTCGATGCCGCCTTAATGACGCCACCCAATACGCAAATCGCGGCTACTATGGGGCTGAAGGTGATCGAAGTCGAATCCCTGCCGATGATCCTTAATACCTCCATCTCCACCAGCCTATCCTTCGTCAGAGAAAATCCCGATATGGTGCAGCGGTTTCTCAAGGGAACTCTTGAAGGCATCGCCTATTTCATGAAGAACCCCAAGGAAAGCCAGAAAATCATCCAGGATAACTACACCCGGAAGGGCGCTCTCAGCGATGACGTGGTGCGGCAAGTATACGACAATCTCACCGAAACCCTGGAACCGACACTCTATCCAACGTTGGAAGCAATCACTAACGTCTACCAGCTGGGCGTACGTCAGGATCCCGAAGCGGTGAAGATTAGCCCCCTGGCGCTTTGGGATATGCATCACCTCCGGGAAATCGACGACAGCGGCTTTATCAAGGACTTATATAAATAAGTTTGGCCGGGCTGTGCCACGCGGCCCGTTCAATCCACCTTCATGCCAAGGGGATAGGTTTCGGTGGGCCTGATTCGTTGTGCTCACCGCGCCCGGGGTGCTGATGAGAGACGCCTCATGTATATGAAGAAAAGAACCGAACCCAGGGCAGGCCTGTTTACGGTGGCGTACCCTTTGTCGGCGGTTCTGAGCCATGGCTGATCAACTAAAACTTCTTGCCGTGGTGGGCAATCCCAAGATCGCGTCGCGAACTTTGGACGTGGCTATGGAGGTGTCACACCAAATCGCCGTCTGGCTTGAATCCGAGGGCCACGCGATCGACGTAGGATCGATCGATATAGCCAAACTATCGGCGGGGCTTTTCGATTGGGAAAACGCGCCGGTGAATGCGGCGATGGAGCGCGTACAAACGGCCGATCTCCTGATAGTCGCCAGTCCGGTTTACAAGGCCACGTTCACAGGACTCCTAAAAACTTTCCTCGACCGCGTGCCCATGGAAGGTCTGGGCGGCCTCCTCGCAGTGCCAGTTATGGTGGCGGCGGCGCCGGGCCACGGCTTGGCTGTGGATGCGTATCTACGCCCCTTATTAGTCGAAATTGGTGCGAGCTGCCCCACCCAGGCAGTGTTTATGCTGGAATCCCAATTGCCGGAGGCGGCGGACCGGGTTGCCAAGTGGCTGGAGACGGCAAAGCCTATCCTGGCAAGGGTGATGGGGGTTGGGGCGGGATAAGCCAGAAATGTACCGCGTGGCAAAGCGGGATATCGGAGAAAAAGAATGAAAAAAACTATCAATTTAGGGGTCTTTCTCCCGACCATCAACGACGGCTGGATCATATCTAAGACGTCGCCCAAGTTCATGCCGAGCTTTGATCTCAATCGTGAGATCAGTACCCTCGCCCAAAGCATCGGCTTCAGCTACGTGTTCGCCATGGGGAAGTGGCGTGGCTTTGGCGGGGAAATCAATTTTTGGAAGTACCAGCAGGAATCGATGATCCTGATGACGGGCTTGGCAGCGGCGGTGCCCAAGCTGCACATGATCGCATCAGTGGCCCCAGCCCTGATCCATCCCGCCGTATTCGCCAAGATGGCTGCGACCATGGATGATGTCGCAGGGGGGCGCATGGGGATTAATATTGTCAGCGCCGGCAACCGGGATGAATATGCGCAAATGGGCCTATTCCCCGATAATTTTGAGGAATTCCGCTACGACTACACAGAGGAATGGCTGACAGTCGTCAAGCGTCTATGGGCGGAGGACAGTGTCACCTTCAAGGGTGAATATTTTACCCTTGATGACTGCCAGTCGTTTCCCCATCCGTCCCGTGGTTCCATGCCCATCGTCTGCGCTACATCGTCCCAACGCGGGTTTCAGTTAATCGCCGATCATTGCACCGATGGGTTCTTCGGTGGCACTACCGTGAAAACCAAAATTTCTCGGAGCCTGAGAATCAAGAAAATTGCCGCCGTCCAGGGCCGAACGGTGCGTACCCACACTTTGGTATCTCTTGTCCTCGGTGACACGGACGAGGACGCGAAGCAGATTTTCAAGGTCTACCAGGATGGCTCGGACCGAGACGCCATAGCCAACATCTATAACCTGAGAGCAAGGGAAAAATCAGCAGGCCGTCTTGCCCTCATGGAAGAACGCAAGGAAGGCGACGCACGGCTTTTTTATGGTGGGTTGCCGGTCGTTGGTGGTCCCGAATATGTGGCGGATTTGATTGAGGAATTGGCCGTGGACGGTGACATCGATGGTGTCATGTTCACCTTTCCCGATTTTCTCGAAGGCTTGGCTCGTTTCGATGAACTGGTCATCCCACTGTTGCGCAAGCGAGATATCACCTTCGGCGCGCCGGCAAGTCTTGGCCTACTGGCCTGAGCCCGTCCATGAGCACACCCATCGAGATATGTATGGAGACCGGTGCTCTGATCGTGCATGACGTGATCAACGATTTTGTGGACCCGGATCAGCCGGACTTTGATCCCCAAATCGGCCAGGTTTTGGATAATATCATCCTTTTGTTGGGTGCCGCGCGCCTCGCCGGATTGCCTGTCATATTCATTGCGCCGGGGCAGGGTGACCTGGCCATCGAGCCCAGGCTGTCGTCGAGGGACCGTGACCGGCTAGTCTGGGGGACGTCAGGGTGTGACGTTCCGACCCGGATTGGTCCCCTCCCTGGCGAAAAAATCGTGCGCAAGCCGCGCTATGGCGGCTTTTTCGGCAGCGAGCTCGCGACTTATCTAAAGGATGAAGGGCGCGATACAATCGTTATTTGCGGCCTATCACTTGCGGGGGGCGTGGAGACTACGGTGCGCGATGCCTTTAATCACGACCTCAAATCTGTGCTCGTATCCGACGCCAGCTTGTGCCGGCCGGTCGCCGATCAGGGCTGGGGAGACGTCAGCCGGGAAGAGGTTAACAAGGTCATCTTGAGTGTTCTCGCCCAGCGCTTCGCCCGGGTGACGACGGTGCGCGAGGTATGTGACATATTGGCTGTTTCCCTATAGACTATTGGCATACTGCATGGTGGCGGGGGCCGATCGTGGGCGTTACCAGAAATAAAAACTCACGTTAGGGAGAAAGTCATGACACCCATCCGAACTTTGGCCGGAATCGCCGGTCTCACCCTGTGCTTCACGGGCGCGGCTGGAGCCGCTGATTTCTATAAGGGTAAGAGGCTGACCCTGGTCGCCTCAGCTAGCGCCGGTGGCGGTTTCGACCGCTACACCCGGCTTCTCGGCAGGCATATCAGCAATCACCTTCCAGGCCAACCCGGCGTCATCGTCAAGAACCGCACCGGCGCTAGTGGCATGGTGCTTGCCAATTACACCTATAACATTGCACCCAAGGACGGCACCTTCATCGGCAATGTCAGGGCGAGTTCGTTGAAGGAATCGATCTTCGGCAACAAGAGGGCCAAGTTCGACGGGCGGAATTACGAATATATCGGCAACCTCAACGCTGAGACCTCTTCCTGCGTCTTCTGGCACACCAGCGGCGCTAAATCGATCAAGGATTTCTACACCCGCGAATTGATCATGGGGGGTTCGGGTAGGAGCGGCGAATCCTACAGCTACCCCGCCATCTTCAACAGCCTATTGGGCACCAAGTTCAAGGTCATTCTTGGCTACCGCGCGTCGGGTCTTCGTCTGTTGGCCATGGAGCGCGGTGAGATCCACGGCGAATGTGGGTCCTATACCTCGATCCTCAAGTTCCAGCGCGCCAAGCAAGTCAAGAGTGGCCAGCTCAGGGTATTGGCGCTGGCGTCAAACAAGCCGGATCCCGATTTCGCCCATGTCCCCAACATGCTGAGCCAGACCAAGGACCCCTTGAAGCGTAAGATCATGGAGTTCATGTTTGCGCCGCTGGAGATCGCCCGCATGTTCGCGGCGCCTCCAGGCACTCCCAAGGCACTGGTCAAAACCCTGCGTGCCGCCTTCGATGCCACCGTCAAGGACCCCGCCTTTCTCAAGGATGCCAAGCGGGGCAAGCTCACCATAAATTCGAGCTCGGGCGCCGAAGTGGACAAGGTTGTGGCTAGGATATATTCGGTGACGCCGGATATGGTGGTGCGCATCAAGAAGGCACTCAAGGGTAAGGTGGCTAAGCGCAAGCTCGTCTATTACACCCACACGGCCAAGATTAAGAAGATTAAGCGCAAGGGTAAGCGCATCTATTTCAAAGATAAGGACGGCAGCAAAATCCAGGCTTCCGTCAGCGGCAAGAAAACCAAAGTCACCATCGGGGGCAAGAAGGTCAAGAAATCGAAGATCAAACCCGGCATGACCTGCAGCATTCATTTTGCCGGGCCCTATAGCACCGCTAAGACCGTCGCCTGCAAGTAGTGGGGGTGCGCGACTGTGCCGTGATAAGCTACCCGGCGCTTGGAGATATTGGCGATTTCGGGAATGAAGGAGAGCACATGACGGTTGGTGCCGCCGTCGTGGTGATTGCGTCGGCACAGATAAGGGAACTCTTATGGCATCGACGTTATCCCTCCCCTCCGAGCTGAAAGAACTTGAAGTCAGGCTCGTTGAGCTTGCTAATGCTCAGCATGAGTCGGATGCCTATCAACGGCTATTTTCCGTCGCTCTGAGCATTCCAAGAATTGGTGCGCATCATCTCCAGAAGGCGATATGGGTACTCAACCGGCGCGATTGCTGGGCCTATGCCCAGGCGAAAGCTCCTTTCGGGGTCAAGCAACTGGTCTGGCAACATGAGGAGGAAGAGCTAGGCGGTGCCGAGGCACGGGGATTGGAAGACCACTACGCGCTCAATATACGCCAAGGCGAGGCCATTGGTTTAACGGCGCAAGATTTTACCGATGCCCAACCGACGGATACTTTGTTCACTTGCATGTCCGCGTGGACCCTGCTTGCCAAGGATTCGCCTTGGCTCAAGTCGTTGGCAAGCTGTGCGGCGCTTGAACTCACCAATTCAGAAGAAGTTCTCCGTGGGAAAAGCGCCTCACGGCGCATGGCAGAGAAGGTCCGCGACGAACTAGGAATCGAAATCGGCAAGCAGCAATCCTACCAGGAGCACATGGTAGCCGACATAGAACACGCTAATATCCTGATGCGTGTTGCTAGGGATCATGCCGATAACGCCCTGGCCCGGACCCAAATTCTGGAAGGGGTCGAGGAAAGCTGGGCTATCGACCGGGTGTTTAGGGGCCATTTGGCGACCCTGATGGAATCTATTTCCGAGTGACCGCTGCACCAAATGCGCGAGGATTTGGCAAGGCATTCTGTGTGATGAACTGCCGCTCGGGACGGCCCACCACTGTCTCTTCTTCGCACTTAGGTTCCATAGTCTAGAATTATAGCCGCCAAATGTGGCGGCGGAGCACTATCCCGCCGAGCCACTACGCCACGATGACGATGACTTGCATTTGGGACAGATGCGCTCACCCGCCCATGTGCTCGTGAACGGGCGCCGACAGGCCAGGCAGTCGCGCACCCTGGGGTCCATCTCCCCGTCGGGTACGGGTTTCTTGTTACTCATGAGAGGTACCTTCTCCGCACTAAGCGGTAAATGCTAGGGAGAACAACTGTATAGCAGGATTGGCAGATTACTCCTAAATAATTAGGAATAAAATAAATAAGAAAACTGGAACGAAGGATGGATATGGCCGAAATCCAGTCTATACGCGGCTGATGTGTAGCCTAAAGAAATTCTTTCATGTGATAAAATACTTGCAATACTAGCGCGTTAAGCCCATATAGCCGCCGTGACGGCTCCGCAGCCGGTTTAGCGAATATCTCGCCCACGGGCGATTATACTTTTCTCCTGAATTTGTTGTGCGGTCTTTCATCCTGGGCGCAAGGGCGTCCCGGGTTCTACTCACTTTTGAAAGCAAGACTATGACCAAAGGTACTGTGAAATTTTTTAATGCGACGCGCGGCTTCGGCTTCATTTCTCCCGAAGACGGTTCGAAGGATGTATTTGTCCATATCTCCGCGGTTGAGCAATCGGGTATGTCCCAGCTCGATGAGGGCCAGAAGGTAAGCTTCGATATTGAGCCTGACGCTCGTGGCCCCAAGGCTGTCAACTTACAAGACGACTAACCCCACGAAAGAGGCATTCTAGCCTCGCACGAAATTCCCGCGGCAGCGCAAAACGTTTTCCAAGGAAGTGGACCGCCGCGGGACTTTCCTCCCTTATTATCTCCGTTGTTTCCAGATGCGCGTGGAAGCAGCTAAAGCGTCCGGCGTGGCGCATTCCGACTCAACCCATGTCGGTTGCACGCGTGCGCGCCCGCGTAGAAAGACTAAATCATTGAGTAATCATCCCAGTTTTTCAAAACTTGGCGTAGCCGAGCCACTGTGCCGCACTCTCATCGCTAAAAACTACGATATTCCCACCCCCATCCAGGCGCAGGCGATTCCGCTGCTTTTGCAGGGGCGCGACGTTCTCGGCATCGCCCAGA
>Ga0315336_1002348_pt1 | contig 29380 bp, 16 predicted proteins | sample ASW5metaG_FD_204512 | JGI IMG/M metagenome (GOLD analysis project Ga0315336, IMG submission 204512) | Ammonia-oxidizing marine archaeal communities from Monterey Bay, California, United States - ASW #5 | ecosystem: Environmental > Aquatic > Marine > Intertidal zone | place: USA: California... | reverse complement strand
CATCAACATGCTTGGCTAATACCGTAGTGATGGCAGCCGTCAGTGTCGTCTTGCCGTGGTCAACGTGACCAATCGTACCGACGTTCACGTGAGGCTTGTTACGCTGGAAAGTTTCCTTTGCCATGTTCTGTTACCTGTATGGTAGTGCGTTTAAGTCGTTAATAGTAATGCTAGTTCGAAGAGCCCGTTGCCGCAGAGATAATCTCTTCGGCTACGCTTGCTGGCACTTCTGAATAATGATCAAACTGCATGGAATAAAGCGCTCGTCCCTGTGTGATCGAGCGCATATCGGTTGAATACCCGAACATGCTCGAAAGAGGAACGAAAGCTTTAATTACCTGGGCATCGGTTCGCTGAGTCATATTCTCAATGCGACCACGGCGACTGCTGAGGTCACCAATCACGTCACCCATGTATTCTTCTGGAGTCACGACTTCTACAGCCATGATGGGCTCCATCAGAGCAGGCGATGCTTTCCGTGAAGCCTCACGGAAGCCCATGCGGCCTGCAATTTCAAATGAAAGTTGGTCTGAATCCACATTGTGGTACTTGCCGTCATAAAGACGTGCCTTGATTCCCTCAATCGGATATCCAGCGAGAGGGCCTTGAAGCATCGAGTCTTTGATACCTTTCTCTACGGAAGGAATAAACTCGCGAGGAATAGATCCACCTTTAATGCCGTCGATAAACTCAAGCCCTACGACACCTTCTTCAGCAGGCCCAATCTCCATCCATACTTCTGCAAACTGCCCACGACCACCAGACTGTTTCTTGTGTGTATAACGAAGGTCAACTGTCTTGCTGATTGCTTCGCGGTACGAAACCTGAGGTTTACCAATGTTGGCTTCAACTTTGAATTCGCGGAAGAGCCTGTCGACAATGATTTCAAGGTGCAATTCGCCCATACCGGCGATAATGGTCTGACCCGTTTCATGGTCAACATTCACCTTAAACGTCGGATCTTCTTCGGCCAACTTCTGAAGACCGGTTCCGAGCTTGTCGTTATCAGCCTTCGTCTTAGGCTCGATGGCGATTCGAATAACGGGCTCTGGAAACTCCATTTTCTCCAGAATAACCGGATGATCGATATCGCAAAAAGTGTCACCTGTGTGAACCTGCTTTACACCGACGCCAGCAGCAATGTCTCCTGCCCTTACCTCTTCCACATCTTCACGAGAATCCGCGTGCATCAACAAGATTCGGCCGATGCGCTCTTTTTTCCCCGATGTAGCGTTCAGAATCTGGGTACCCTTCTTAAGCGTTCCCGAGTACACCCGGAAAAAGGTCAATTTCCCCACATAGGGATCCGTCATGACCTTGAATGCAATCGCACTGAACGGGCCGTCAGGATCTGCGTCGCGGGTAATCTCCTCATCAGTACGAGGATGAATTCCTTCAATGGCAGGGACGTCGACCGGGCTTGGTAGAAAATCAATAACCCCATCGAGAAGTCGCTGAACACCTTTATTTTTGAAGGCCGTTCCACAGAAGACTGGCGTAATGTCCAAATTAAGCGTGGCTTCGCGCACTACTGCTTTCAGTTCTGCTTCTGTAATCTCTTCTCCTTCGAGGTACTTCAACAAGAGTTCGTCGTTGTGTTCAGCAACCTGCTCAAGCAAGTTGATTCTCCAGTGACGAGTCCTCGTCTCGAGATCGTGGGGGATATCAATTTCGTCCCACGTCTGTCCCTGCGTCTCTTCGTGCCAAATAATGGCCTTATTAGAGATGAGATCAACAACACCCTTAAACATCTCGCCTTCGCCAATCGGAATCTGAACCGGAACGGCGTTCGCTTTGAGGCGCTCCTTCATTGCTGCGACGGCACCGTCAAAATCGGAACCGGTGCGATCCATCTTATTGACGAACGCAATTCTGGGCACTTTATACTTGTTCGCCTGACGCCAGACAGTCTCTGACTGAGGCTCGACACCGCCAACGGCGCAAAAGAGCGCCACAGCGCCATCGAGAACTCTAAGCGAGCGCTCAACTTCTACTGTAAAGTCAACGTGACCAGGTGTATCAATGATATTGATACGGTGTTCGCTCCATTCACAGGTTGTCGCCGCACTCGTAATCGTAATACCGCGCTCTTTCTCCTGCTCCATCCAATCCATGGTCGCGCCGCCCTCGTGCACTTCACCCATCCGGTGAAGCTTCCCTGTGTAATACAGGATGCGTTCAGTCGTCGTCGTCTTACCAGCATCAATGTGCGCCATGATGCCGATGTTGCGCGTACGTTCTAGGGTGAAAGTTGTGGACATTGCTGAAAAAGTCAGTTTGTGGGTTTCCCCGGGGTCAATTAGTGCGGTTGAAGCGCTGGGTTAGAACCTGAAGTGGGCAAACGCCTTGTTCGCTTCGGCCATGCGGTGTGTGTCATCCTTTTTCTTGATCGCTCCACCCTCTCCTTTGGCGGCGCTGATCAATTCACTCGCAAGCCTGTTGGCCATGCTCTTGTCGTTACGAGAACGGGCATACTGGATCAACCAGCGAAATGCCAGAGCCGTACGACGATCAGGACGAACCTCAATCGGCACCTGATAAGTAGCACCACCAACACGGCGACTGCGTACCTCAACAAGTGGAGCGACATTGGTTACCGCCTGACGGAATATTTCCACACCATCTTCTTCGGTGCGTTCGGTAATAACGTCAAATGCTTGATAAACGAGGCTACGAGCCACGTTTTTCTTGCCGCTATGCATTACTGCATTCACAAACTTCGACACGAGTACGTCTTTGTACACCGGATCGGCTAGCGTTTGGCGTTTTTCTGCTGTTTTTCTACGCATGTTTTTTACGCGCTATCCTGCTTGAAGCAGGGTCTTGTCTAAACAAGACGGGCATCTGTTGCTCAAAACGAACTCGATCTGCCCGAAATTATTAATTTGTCCGAGTTCAGTTACCCACTCGGTCGGCTTCGCTATTTACGAGGCCGCTTTGCGCCGTATTTCGAACGGCTCTGGCGACGATCTTCCACTCCGGAAGTATCAAGAGCGCCACGAACGATGTGATACTTCACACCAGGAAGGTCCTTGACTCGACCACCACGAACGAGCACAATCGAGTGCTCCTGAAGGTTGTGACCTTCTCCGGGGATGTATGCGATCACTTCAAGCCCGTTAGTCAATCTGACCTTGGCGACTTTACGAAGTGCAGAGTTCGGTTTTTTCGGTGTTGTCGTGTAGACACGTGTGCAAACACCTCGGCGTTGCGGACAGGACGAGAGCGCACGAGACTTCGTTTGCTTGACCTGAGGCTTTCGCCCTTTTCGAACCAATTGCTGGATCGTTGGCACGTTTATTACCGTGTTAATTCAATCGTTATCAAAGACACTCGGACGAGAAGAATATCCGCTCATCCCCATTTAGTATCAGCCTCACAATATACGGACTCTACCAAAGTCCGCCATAGCCCAATTGTGAAGAAAGGTTGAGATGAGTGCCATTATTGATAAAAACTACCGTGGTGGTGCCAAAAACCTGCATTAATTGTAACTATTGATATATACCAATAGATCACTTAGGGAATTTCGACTCGTCGTAGATTTGCCCGCTTTTCAGCAGGATTTGCCGCTCATTTTCCACGGATTCTCAGCGACTAGCTCGAGCCGTTCGCATCCTTTTTTAAATCAGCCACATCGCCGGCATCGTCTTCTTCGGTGTTGCCGATCTTCGCAGGCGTATCATCGCTTATTGCCTCTTCGGCAGCAGCCTGACCATCACCTTCTGCTTCAGAATCAGCGGACGCTTCATTCTCTTTAGCTTTCTTTGCGGACCCGTTATCACTGAGCTGATAGTCCACGTAGGTACCGAAAGGGCGGTCGCCAAGCAGGCCAACGAGCTCTTTTGGTCCGAGTACCTCTTTTTCTAGAAGCGCTTGTGCCATCGATTCTAGCTTATCCGCGTGTAGGTCGAGCAGCGTCCTCGCCCTCTTACGTACGTCATCGATTAGGATTTTCACCTCTTCGTCGATAATGCGCGCCGTCTGATCCGAATACGGTTTATCGAATATCGGACCCTCATTCCCCTTCCCTGACAGGTTGAAGGAGACATATCCAATCCGTTCGCTCATTCCGTAATCCACAACCATAGCATAGGCCATCGCTGTTATCCGCTCCAGATCGTTCTGAGCACCCGTAGATATCTTGCCAAAAATAATCTCCTCGGCAACTCGCCCGCCCATTGCCATGATCATGCGATCTATTAGGGCTTCTTTAGTATAGAGATAGCGCTCTTCTGGGAGATATTGAGCATATCCCAGGGCTGCAAGCCCGCGAGGGATGATCGATACTTTAACGACGGGATCTGTGTACTCCAGGTACCATCCAGTAATCGCGTGCCCCGCTTCGTGGTAGGCGACGATCTTCTTCTCTTCAGGAGAAATAAGCTTGTTCTTTTTCTCGAGTCCGGCAATTACACGATCGATCGACTTTTCGAAATCCTCCATGTCGATCTGATCCTTGTCTTCTCGAGCAGCCAAAAGAGCCGCTTCGTTACAAACGTTCGCAATCTCAGCACCAGCAAATCCAGGAGTCTGGCTTGCAAGTATCTCAGAATTAACGTTGTCACCGAGAATCAGATCACGCGTGTGCACCTTGAATATCTCGGCACGTTCAATGCGATCCGGTTTGTCGATCAATACCTGACGATCGAATCTACCTGGTCGTAGGAGTGCCGAATCCAAAACGTCAGGACGGTTTGTGGCCGCCATGATGATGACTCCGCTATCCGTATTAAACCCGTCCATCTCAACCAGGAGCTGGTTGAGCGTGTTTTCCCGCTCATCGTTTGCGCCCATCATCATTCCCTTGCCTCGGGAACGACCAATTGCGTCGATTTCATCAATGAAGATGATGCAAGGCGCTTTTTCCTTCGCTTGACGAAATAGATCTCTTACACGTGCTGCACCAACACCGACAAACATTTCGACGAAATCCGATCCGGACAGCGAGAAGAACGGCGTTCCGGCCTCACCCGCCACGGCTTTCGCTAGTAGCGTCTTACCTGTTCCCGGAGGACCAACCAGTAAAACTCCTTTTGGAAGTTTCCCTCCAAGTCGCGTGAATCGTTTCGGGTTTTTGAGGAACTCAACAACTTCAACAACTTCCTCTTTCGCTTCAACTAGTCCAGCTACATCTTTAAATGTCAGCTTCTGGTCGCCCATGGCGTCGAACAAAACAGCTTTGTTCTTGCCGATATTTAACACTTGGGAGCCAGGATTCATCCGCTTGATTAGAAAGACCCAGAGCGCGATGATTATGGCGAGCGGAAAAATCCACGTCAGCAAGCCACCGAAAAGATTTTCATCGAGCCTTGCATCAAACGATACAGCTCCACTCCCTGCCTCTGCCTTATCCTCGTTGTAGTCGATAAGAAACTGGACTAGTTCATGGTCTGCCGGTTTGGTCGACGTAAACTTTCTTCCACCGTCAGGATTGGGGCCAGTCAGAATGTTGGGCTCAACTTCTTTTACTTCTACCCTTCCTTCTTGCACCGCCTGAATGGTATAGAGCCCTTCGACCGTTCGATCATTTACGAGAATCACATCCTCGACGTATCCTTTCTCGATGTGCTCTAGAAACTGGGAATACTCAACCACCTGAGGTTCGACTTCTCCCATTCGAAGGAAGATGTGCACCACAAGGACCATAAATACCCCAGCGTAAATCCACACCATGAAGCGTGGTTTGCGTTCAGGAAGCTTAGGTGCTTTTCCAGGTTCGCGATTGCGATCCAGCTTGAATTTTTCTTTTTCGTTCTCGGCCATGAACAGATCGTCTCCCAGTGTGCGCGACTAACAGTATCGCACAGAGGTCTTCAAAAATGAGTTGTATCGACTAAATCGCTCCTTCGGAAGGCATTTGGAATGCAATCGAGATAGGTTCTTGGTGCGATCCGAAGTGAGGATCGACCGTACCAGAAGAGTCCCTTTTGGTTCCTCTCGACCTCCGTCCGGCGCAGCGATTCTACCTCCTACGGATGGTAGTGGGTAAGAGGTGCAGATGGTTACGTCTTTCAGGTAAATATGCATCAAATCTTGCCATGGCGTCGTCTCGCTCTTCCCGAGACGTGAACATTCCCCACCCTACCAAAAATTCAAGCCGGTCTCCTTCTGCCTGCGTGATCACATAAAGCGGGATCTCTGTCGAGTCGGTGTGTACAGCAAGATCACGTAGATGAACCTGGGCCGAAGACAGATCAAAATGAGTTCCTAGAATGACACTGTGCCCCTCGGCATCAATATTTGGCCGACCGGTCGGTAAGAGAGGTTTCAGGTTGGAAGACGCTCGGCCCTCTTCTTCTCCCTCTTCTTCGGATTCAAGATTGACTGGTTCTCGAGCACGTGGTACCGTTCTCGTAAGGCCAAGGCGAGCCAGCGAGTCTGCGGCTGCCGCAAGTGAATCTTGGACGGCTGCTGAACGCGCCACAAGAGCCAAAACCAGACTGTCGGACATTACTTGGGAGGAGACGCCGAGTGAGTCAACGACAGGTTGTCCTCCCGAAAGAGACTTCTGCGGAAGCAATTCTCCAGCCAGCGAGTCAGTCGCGACTGAATCTGTTGCCAGCGAGTCGACGGCCAGCGAGTCGACGGCCAGCGAGTCGTTCGCGGCGGCATCTATTGGCAAAGACGCCATTGCCAGCGAATCGACAGCGAGCGAGTCCGTGGCCAATGCATCCAGTCCAAGGGAATCTGCCGAGGTAGTATCCGGGGGCGGCGTGCGCAATTCAACCAACGCAGCCAAAATTCCCTCAGCCTGCATGGCAACCTTCTTGCCTTTACCCAGGGACATAATCTTCGAATAAATGTCTTCTATATATAGATTCTCAAGAACTGGCTCCTCCTCTATCGCGAGTAGCTCAGCATCCACACCTTGAGTCGAGTCCGGAATGGCCAAGGTTGAATCGGGAGCCAGCGTTAAATCAGGAGATACGAGCGTCGAATCCTGGGCTGCCAGCGTCGAATCAGGAGATACGAGCGTCGAATCAGGAGATACGAGCGTCGAATCAGGGGCTACCAGCGTCGAATCAGACGCAACCAGGAGGGAATCACTCATTTCTGGCGTGATTCCAGATAAGGAATCAGGCGAAATCGAAAGTGAATCTGTGGGCATTCCAAGCGAATCTGCCCCAACTACCAACGAATCGGCACCGATCGTGAGAGAATCTGCCATCGCCAACAGAGAATCCGGTAACGCTATCGTGGAATCAGGCAATGGTTTAAACTTGTTGGGCCAGAGTCCTGCAAGACGGTGCCTTCCAACTGTTAACGGAAGAGCCTCGAATATCGCGGCTGAATCCGCACCTGCATTCTCAAGATGAATATCACCGACGGCAAATAGGGCCAATGTACTTTCTTCGAATCCTTCCCAGTCAGATGCGAAGCCTAGAAAGTTGTTTAGCGTAATGACTGCCAACGAATCAGATTCTCTAGCATTCAACAAAGCTTGGAATGCATTCTTCGCAAGCAGCGTAGAATCGGCGGCCACCGAGGCGTCCGCCTCGATACCCAGTCGTTCTCGAACACCATTCGAAAAATCGGATTCCGGGAATCGGTCCAATATGTCTCGATACAAGCGGTTTGCCGCCAGGGAATCACCAAGTGCGCGATGCACCTCCGCAAGCGCATAATATGCTCGTTGAGCCACCTCTTCTTCGCCGTCCTCATCGATTACGAGCCGATACCAGATTGCGGCTGAATCCGGCGTAGCCATTCCAAGAAACATGATGTTTCCCAGCTCATAACGCGAAATGGCACGAGAGCCTCTCATCTCCACTTGAGCGAGTGAATCTCGAGGCACAGCAGAGTCATCAATTTCCGGAAGCTCATCTTCTCCCAGATCTTCCAGTTGAGCAAGCTCCTCTTCCGCTTCTTCCGTTCGCGCTTCCATGCCAGCGGCAGCTAAAACAGCACTCCTTCTCCAGTTTGGAGCCAATTGTCGAGTGCCCCAGATATTTTGAAACGCGATTCTTCCTTCTTGAGAGCGAATCGGGTCTTCATGAAATAAAAATCCTCCGGCTTGCCCGGTCGGATCATCGAGTGTTGGAATAATTTTGCCATCGGGAAGACCCCTGTTCAGAAATGCATCTGAGTTACTTCCCGATCTAAATGCCTGTTCTCGCTGCCTCTCCTCTAGAATCCGGCGCTGCTCTTTCAGCACTTCGGCTCGCTGTTCACGCATGACGAGAATCTTGGCATCATACTCTTCCTGAGGCAACGACCCCATCCACAACAGGGAATCATACCGGGCGATGTCTTTATAAACTCGGGCAAAACTGGAATAGTTGTCCTTCATATCACCGGCATCAGTGATTGCTTCAGGTGCGTACTGTGAACTTGCTCCCGGAGCAGAGCCAACTCGCGAGCTATTACGAGCCGAGACCGCCGAGGTCAAGCTCGCAGCTGCCGTATCAAAATGTGCTGCAGCCATGACGTAATCCAGGTCGATGTCACGATACATCTCACCCAACGCATAGTGGATGCGTCCCTTTACAGCGCTCGCCCGCAATGACTCAACGGGGTCGTACAGCAGTTCGTCATATATATCGAATGCTTCGTCATCTCTGCCTATTTCCTGCAAGATTCTCGCACGAAGATATCTCAGCTCAGACAGCGTGGAGAGGTGTTTGTCGTCCCGCTCCATTTTGCGCACATCGCCGAGTGCTCGGTCGGGATCGAGATGCAATCCATCGACTCGGATAGCACTGTAACGTGCAGCGTAATCCATTTCGTAGACAGGATGATACTTTCGGACACTTTCATAGGCCGACATCGCGGTCTCGTATCTCCCAAGTTTTTCCGAAATCTGACCGAGCAAGAACTGAGCACGACCCGCAAGATCTTTGCTCTTTATATCACCGATAGCAGATGTCAAAAAGTCCGCTGCGAGCTCCCAGTTTTCCTGTTTGATGTACAGTTCGGCAAGCAGTAGCTCGTATTGACTCGCCCACTTCCTATTCACGTCAGGCAGATTCCGAGCGAGATCCATTTGTTCTTCAGCCAGATCCAAGGCTCCGCTGGTAATAAGGGATCGAGCGAGCCAGAAATGACCCTCTTCACGCAATTGCGTCCCGAGGTCGATTACCTCACGAAATTTGAGGGTTGCACCTACGTAGTTTTCCTGGTAGAAGTACGATTTACCAATGAGCAGAAGGGCGTCATCAACCCATTTTGAATCTGGGTGCTCTCGAAGTAGGTCCGCACTCTTGAGAACCGTCTGTTCAAATTCCAGCGATGCAGAAGCACCAGTGGTCTTGACAAACAGCGGGAGGTAACGCTCTCGATCTATATCCTGGTTTTGCCTTCCCAGGTTCTTATATCCCGCCTCGAATTGTTGCTCGGCGTTATAAAACGTGTTGTAGTAGGCCGTGAAATTACCGTACGGCTTGCCAATAAAATCAGGCGTCTTGCACCCACTTCCCCAAATCATCAGGAAAGAAAGCGTTACAAGAAGTCCGATCCGTGATCGAACGGGCCAGATGCGATCCGAGTGTAGGCGCATATTCTGCAATTCAGCGATAGAGTCCGCGTTATGAAAACTTAAAAATGGTAGCGGTTTTGCTGAGCGAATAACCCGTTTTGATGATGATCTATACTAGAGAACGCTAACATGTACCATATTCGTTCGTCCCTTAGCAGGAAGGGGCATTCCGGCCGTCATAACGACGCTGTCGCCAGACTCAGCGAGGCCCTTTGCACGTAATACATCGTGAACCTCTGAAATGCCCTTATCCGTGTCCGACTGAAAAGGAAGATAAAATCCTTTTGTTCCCCAAGAGAGCGCTAAATGCCCCAAAATGCTACGATCATCCGTGAATGCGTAGAGCGGAACGTGGGGACGATGACGTGCAATGGCTCTTGCCGTTGCACCGCTGGCCGTCAGACATACGATGGCCACCGCACCCACCTTGTGAGCTAAGAAAAACGCAGTCCTCGACACCGCTTCAGTTGTTGAAGGTCTTTCGGGATACGGAAGAGAATCAATTTCGTCACTCAAGAAGGTCTTTTCGGCCTCGATGATGATATCAGACATTACCTCAACCGTTCGAACAGGAAACTTGCCTATCGCCGTTTCGCCGGAGAGCATGACCGCATCACTTCCATCTAATACGGCATTTGCAACGTCACTAACCTCTGCTCTCGTCGGTCTGGGACTCTCGATCATGCTTTCAAGCATCTGAGTAGCTGTTATAACCGGTTTTGATGCTTCAAGGCAATGGGATATGATGGCTTTCTGTGTGCCCGGCACCTTTGAAAGTCTCATTTCTATTCCCAGATCTCCACGAGCGACCATAACACCATCCGAGATGGCGATGATTTCGTCAACGCAGTTTACCGCCTCCGGCTTTTCAATCTTGGCAATGATCATCGGTCTTGAATTCGAGAGCTCGATTTGATCGACTAACTGCTGCACATCCGACGGTTTTCGTACAAACGACAAGGCGATGATGTCCACATCATTGGCGAGCCCAAATTCCAGGTCCGAAAGATCTTTTTCTGTCAGAGCAGGCGTGGTCGTCTGGATATGTGGAAGGTTTACTCCTTTTCGTGACTTCAACATGCCACCGACTCTCACTTCGGTGACGACGTCCATTCCGTCAAATCCCTTTACCTCCAGTTCCAAGTTGCCATCGTCAAGAAGAATCTCTCCTCCGATTTCTATGTCCTGAGAAAGCGTGGGGTAATTTACAAATACTCGATCCGCACTGCTTTTAGTAGACGGGTCACTTGAAATGATCAATGCCCGACCGTTTTCAAGCAGGACTTCGCCACCCTCTATTTCTCCAACTCTGAGTTTGGGGCCTTGAAGATCTAGCAGAATGGCGATCTCTCTGCTCTCTTCTTTTGCGGCAAGGCGAACTTTGTCGATCAGATCCCTATGGTACTCGTGCGAGCCATGCGAAAGATTTAGTCTTGCCACATCCATTCCAGCGCCAATCAGATCTCTGATTGTTGCTTGATCGGCCGTCGCGGGCCCGAGCGTACATACAATTTTGGTTCGACGAATCATGTGCTGACGCTGCAAACCTTGCAAAAGGCAGCGCGATGGATTGATGGCTGGGGTCTCAACTACAAAATACCATATTCAAGTAGAGGGTACTCAATCTCAGAGCCATTAATAACGGAATGTTAACCGTTGGGCGCCCGCGAGCTACGGTTCGGATACATGAACAGTAATTAATTGCCTCGGGGTGTATCAATCTGCCCCTGCCGGCCGTAGTGGGCATAACAAATGGAAACGCCTTTCGGAAAACGCCAACCATTTATTCACGTTTTCAGACTTGGGAGGGTCAGTACATGAAAACGATTAAAAACCTTACGGCAACATTCGGAATAGCCGCGCTTCTTTTCTTAGTGACGATACCGTCAAACGCTCAACTTTCGATGCGAGATGCTGATTTCGCACACTTCGACGGTGTTGAAACTGTCGATCAAGTACTCGAGACCGTTGGAGACGCAGACGTAGTCAATTCTGTAGCTGAACTTCGCCTGAATGCTCCGACTATGAGCGTTGACGATTGGAAGCTCTACGGAGAACAACTCGAAAACGCTCTCGCATCCGATCACCAGGGGCTTCAGAATTCTGCCCTTCGATTGGTGATTGCGTATAGCGACAATCTCGATCTAGGCAACACCGCGGTTGTTGAGGTGATGCAATTGTATCGCGAAGGTGACTCAGACCAGATCCGACGCATGGCCGTCGTAGCCCTCGGTCAGATGCAGTCCAAACTGGCGGTAGACTACCTCGAACGATCTTATCAATTCGAGAAGTCAGAGTCGGTGAAGAAAACGATCCTTGCCGTTGTCAATCAATCTAGGTCTACTTCTTAACGAAGTCGGCTTATGAAAAAGGGCGGCTCCCAGAGGGAGCCGCCCTTTTTTTGTATCCGGGGCATTTTGATTGCGCGCCAATTGAGCGTGTCGCAAGAAGCTAAGAGCTAAGAGCTACGGGTTAGGAGCCGAGCAGTGGAGCGATGAAGAAAGAGCCCGGCGGGATGCCGGGATGCCGGGATGCCGGGATGCCGGGATGCCGGGAAGAACGAGATCAAAAAGCTGGAAACGTATAAAAACAGAGAACCCACGCGGAGCACTACTTCCGCGTGGGTTCTAGAAGATGTCCTCCCTCTCTAAGAAAGCTGTAGCCACACATCAATTCACTAGAGCAGACATCCGATCTTTGTTATCGACCGTTTAATTCAATACGGTAGAAGTTCAAAAACGTTACGCTTTTTGGATGCTCTATCACGTCAATAACAGCGTTTTAAAGCATGTAGGATCTTTCTCAACCCAGTTGTACCGAGTTTTCGGAATTAAATGTATTAAAACGATATATTCCGTTCGATCCAGTTGATCCAGACTCCAATTCCGACATCGTACTGATAACGAATACTCCACGTTTTTAGTATATCGGTCCAAGTAAAACGTGAGATTATGCTCCTTTCCAAAACATCTGAGTACGGGATACGCGCGATGTTGCACCTCGCTGGCATCGGTGGAAACGAATACACTGCTGTGCGAACGATTAGTGGCGAATTGGATATCTCCTTTCACTTCTTGACCAAGATTTTCCAGCACTTGACTCGCTCTGGGCTGGTCGATTCTTACAGAGGACCGAACGGCGGAATTCGTCTCAGTGGAGATGCCAACGAGATTTCGGTAAGAGATATAATCGTCGCTCTTGAAGGCGACAAGATGTTTACGGAATGCGTCCTAGGATTACCTGGATGCGAGGAAAGTCATCCCTGCCCCCTTCATTCCCACTGGGCCAAAGTTAGACAGGAAGTCGAGACGATGCTCGGATCTAAGTCGCTTAAGGATATCGGAGAAGATTTGCGCTCTGGCGGGTACCGGCTAAAAGCTGGAGCAGTCTGGGAGGCAATTGCTGGAACTACCGAGGCGTGAACGTTTCGGAGTAGACTGTCTGAAAGTTTGGTGTAAAGAAAAGGGTCGTGATCCGAATGGATCACGACCCTTAGTTCTTTTGAGTGGATCAGGCTGACCTGAACCGCTCGAACTCACTTTGCTTGGCTCTTAGCCTTCGCCGCGAAGGTATTCTACGATCGCGCGAGCTTCAGCTTCGTCCAGTCCCAGAGGCACCATCGGAATCATGAACTCTTCGAGCATTGCAATGCCATCAGGATGCTCAGCCAACATCTGCGTTGGATTAAGAATCATGTTCATCACGAACACCGGTGAACGACGATCGAGAACGTCTCCGAGAGCGGGACCGATTACTTTGGCCTCGAGCTGGTGACATGCCGTGCATTTAGCGCCGAATGATGCTTCGCCAGTTGCGGCGAGAGCAGCATCGTAGGCTCCCAGTTCAAGTTCCGTTACCGGGCCAATCTGAGCTTCTGCTGAAACTTCAGCTGCCATGGCTTCTTCTTCTGCTGCTGGTGCTGCAGGTTCTGCGGGAGCATCGCCGCCGCCGCAAGCTGACAGGCCGAGTGCCGCAGCAGTAAAAAGGAGAACAAAAATGTTGGCCTTCTGCATTCGCTTGTGCCTCAATGAAATGTGGTTGTGTGTGGCTGTGGCGCAACGAAACGCGTTTCGAGCGCCACTTTTATCGGGGACAAAGGTCGCAAAGAGTGATCTCGAAGACAACCTTTGTTCTTGAATTGCGCCAGAATTATGCGCCAATATTCGCTCAGATTCGCAAAGATTTGCCTACTGGGCATTCAAATAGTCCCAGACACTCAGGTATTCTGAGTTAGTCGGATAAGCCCTAATCAGTTGGCGCACAATGGGACGCGCTTCTTCTGGCCTACCCGTGTTGATCAGAAGGGAGGCATAGTTGGCCTGCGCCAGTTCCAGATCGGGCGAGAGAGCCAGTGCGGCCTTAAAGTCCAGCTCAGCACTTTCGAAATCCCCTAACAGGAGATTCAGAAATCCTCTGTTGTTCAGGCCAGTTTCAAATTTCGGATTACCCCGAAGGAGATTATTAAAAACAGATAGCGCTTCATCCAAGCGCTCCGCCTGCGTCAAAGCGACACCCAATTTATCCTGAAACCGAAGATGATCGGGGCCCAACGCTACCGCACGCTCATACCAGGCAACGGCTTGGTTTACATTCCCGATGGCTGAAAAGGCCTCGCCAATCCTATAACTCGTCCAACTATCTCCTGAAGCATCACCCTCAGCATCAAAGCCCGCGGACTGGCTCGCCCTTCTAATGGAGGCATAGTCTTCTTGAAGGTGCCACAGCCGTATCCACGTAGTCGTAAGCGACGTTTCTCCCGCCGTTTCTGCTTTTCGGAGCATTACCGCGGCTGAGTCCAACATGCCGGGGCGATCGGTAAACTGTTCGTAGTAGGTCACAAACCCTTGGGCCCGCTGGCGAAACGAGGGCGCCGGATCGATGAGAGCTGCCAGTCGAATAAAGCGCGTCTGGTCCTCGACTTCCGCTGGCGTCAAGGCGTCTGGCACACGAATGAAATGATCGGTAATCTGAATATTCGGGATATCAGTCGAGCCCGACTCCGGCATGTGGCAAGATGCACACGAGGCGGTATTCGTTCCTGCTGCTACACTTGGCTCCGTACAGAGCGTTGCAGAGGCAGTCTCCGGCCGCGCGTCATGGCAGTTACTACACGTTGCGTCGAGCGATTCTCGTGTTTCCTCAATAGGCTTGTGCGGGTCGTGGCAGGTTACACATGTGATAGGTTCGAATTCACTGCCTTCCTTCCAGGATTCCAAGAAACACTTGCTCTGTGCGAGACGATCAGGATGGGAAGCCATGATAAAATGCGTCGTGGAATCCGGCTGCCTGGGCCAAAACACATTTTCGTGGCTTGAAAGCGGCTTTCCGGGCCGCCAGTCGAGCGGCGTATCACCACCTTCGAAGACGGACGCTCCCTGCATGTGGCACCGCTTGCAGACGTCCAGTTCGAGTTCTGGCGATAGTTTGCCCGGGTTCACTATCGAAAAATCAATTTCGCTGACCGTGTTCACGATCACCCCTGCCATCTTTTCCTCAATATGAATCGAACCGGGCCCGTGGCATTTCTCACAGTTGATGCCCTCAGGGACCATGTCAAAACGGTTTTCTGACCCGGCCACAAATTCAGGCTGCGCGTTGTGGCACGCCATGCACTCGTCTGTGATGACTCGTCCGAACCGATAATTATTGCCCGCTTTCTGAAATTTGGGCGCGAGTCCCCACTTCGCATCCTGCGCATACCATGTAACGGGTATCTGGTACAGGTAGCCGTTTTCCGAATAAATGTGCGAGTTCGTGTGTTGGCCTGAGCCAACAATAAAGTCTATCTGCTCTGTTCGCGAATAGACTGTATCCGCTCCGGCAAGCCGGTACTCTTTCACGAACAGGTCTTCGCCTTCCGCATACGGTTGATAAAACACGTCGTCAAATTCCGAACGTAGCGGCTCGACGTCCTCCCAATTAGCGTCGGAAAGCGAACGAGCAGCGTGCTTCCAAGAACGTCCCATCTGAGATCGAATGTAGGAATCGTATTGCGACTCATGGCACGAGGCGCAGGCTTCAAGCCCCACAAATTCTGCTTCCGCCGACCAACCTGCATATTCGGGACCGTAGGATGCCGGCTCGTCCGTTGGCGCGTCGCCGCCACATCCAATCATCGTCAGGCACACACCGACAAGAAAAAGGGAAATGGTGATATAGACCCGGCGGTTGGACATGCTATAACAGAGCGGTTTGAGGCGGTTGTGATCTGTATGAACGCGCAAAGATACCCTCGGAACGTTGGATAGTTCGAGTGCAGACCGGGTAAAATAGAATAGGGCGGCGGGGCATTCGCCCCGCCGCCCTATCTCTATCAAATCAAAAGTCTTGCGATACGCGGCAACTAGAAGTTGACGATCGTAGAGAGATAGCCCCAAAACGCATTGTCTGCATCCGCTCCTGCGAAATCATCGCCGGGCATGAATGCCGAAACGCCAGCTACAATCGACATTGCCGAATTGTAACTGTACACAGCAGTAACGTCGATTTCTTGGCCGTATGTGCTGTCGAAAGCAGAATCTACTTCCGGACCGGAGAACTGATGGAAGTCTACCGTAAGCTTGAGGCCCTCTTTAGCCATCACGCTTACTGAAACTCCGATATCCTGTAGTCCGCGAGCAAAAGAACCAGCTCCAATGAAATAATCCATGTAGCCATAGAACTTGTGATTCGTGGCAAACAGCGTGTTGAAGTTTCCAACATCACCGTCAGTTGCATCATCATCTCCAGAGACCAGCGTAAACAGACCACCGATTCGGAGGCCATTTTCTTCATTCACGATATAGCCAATTTTCGCGGAGGCGAGGTACGCTCCCAGAGAGCCGAGCTCACCCGTTGAAGCTTCAAAGACGTCCCCACTCTGGTAGTACCCTTCGAGTTCGTAATCGAAACCTGACTGTGCGCCGTAGGCTGCTAGTCCTGCAGTGATTCTTGAACGCAAGGTTTCGCCATCGCTCGTGCCGCCTGAGATTTCTTCGCTATCTGTATCGTAAAGAGCTGTGCCTTCGATGCGCCCTCCTTCGTAGGGATAGGAGCCGATGAGGCCGTAAAGGCTCTGACCCGTTGCGACGCCTGTAGAGCCGACGAGGCGAGCAGTAAACAGCTCAAAGGAGCCGGCGTCGGATTGGTATCCAAATCGTGCGGCGTCGAAGGTTCGACCAATATTATGCCAGCCGACCGCACCAACGAGCCGTTGATTACCAACATTGATTTCCTGCCGACCGACTTTCGCGGTGAATTCGGAGTCGAACAGATTGCTAACTGTGAAATATGCCTGATGGGCATCAAGTGCAGGAGCCGACCCCGCGATCGTTCCACCAGCACCACCCCAAACACGGGAGTCCTGGAACTGAACGAATACTTTCACATCTTCAGTGGCTGCGACGCCAACGTTAAGTCTGGTCCTGAGAAATGTAAATGTTGGATTGTCGACATCAGCGTTGAAGTCTTTTGCAGAATACTCCGTCCGCTGCCGAATCTGTCCTGTGATAGAAAGCCGATCCTGAGCCAGTGCCGCTTCAATCGATACGAGAGAAAGGACAAAGATCGCAATCAATGTCCAGATTGGTAGAGCACGTTTCAAATGACGCATATAGAATTCCCCTTCAAGCCGTTCAAATTATGATTGCGGAACGAGACGAGTAATCTTCCTCTCGCTGGCGCAAGGTACACTCGAAATGGATATTAAAGACATTCTTGTCTTAAATATTGACACCGCATTCATGCGACGTTGATCTAACCTTCATTTTTAGCTCAATAGAGTCCTTATTCGACGTTGTTGGCCCTGGTTGAACGTTCAGGATCCCGGGATCTGCGAGTCTATATATGCCTGACGTTCCAACAATTCCGTACTCTGCGGATCGACTTCTAGATGATGGCCGTTCGAGCGCGAAGCATCTTCCCAGCGCTGAGTCTGCATGTATAAAATCGTGAGGGCCCCTCGAATATCGCCGTCCAGTGGCGTGATCACGAGCGCCTGAAGTAGAAGGCGTTCTGCTGCAACATATTCTTCCATTTGTTGGAAGGCGATTGCTGCGTTGTACGCCTTTCTCGAATTGGTGGGATCCAGCCGAAATGATTCCTGCAGTGCGGACGCAGCGGCGGGAAGTCGTGGTCGTTCTTCTCCCAAAAACAGTCCCAATAGATACAACGCTTCGGATGCCTGGTCGCCGAGCAGGAGCACGGCCGCCGTCAGTGCCTCTTCCGCCTCAATCCTGAGCTCCCGGTATCGGGCCGGGTCGCTCATTCCGATCGAGTTGGCCCAACGCCCTGAGAACAGACCAGACGCAAGCATGATTTCGGCGTTTTCGGGAGCGATTCTTTGAGCGTTTCGAAAGGAGGCTTGTGCAGAATTCCAATCACCCAATATTTCGTGCATGTGGGCCATATTTACATGAGATTCCGGCCGCTCGCTCGCTGCCATCTGGGCAGCCACGTAGTCTTCAAGTGCGCTTCGAGCTGGATCCTCAGAGAATTCGGTATATCCATGTGACAGCGCCGTTGAAACTGCCTCAACTCGGACCCACCGCAATGGATCTGCAAATAGCGCTTCGAGATTCGGAAGTGGCATCGCCCCTGCCCACCCGGAAAGAGCACGAAGAGAACCGACTCGCTCAAATGCATTGCCGGATGCCAGTCCCACCATGGCAATTCTTACTGCCTCCCCGTCAATCCTCGTAGCAAGCCTTGCGATAAGACTGCCTTTCATGATTCTACTGGTGGTTGAATCGATCAAGACTTCGATAAGTGTCTCAAGCGCCTCTGGCTCCCGCTGCGCGAGAGCTACGGCAGCATCCGCAGGACTCGAAACGACAGGACGTTCGATGAGCTCACTCGCCCAATCTGCGCTCGTATTTTCATGGCAATCCTGGCAGACGCTCGGTGAGCTTGAGTTATGCGCCGAAATTGGATTCGGAACACCGAACTGGTGATCCCGGCGAGAATCTACACCCATGTACACCCGTGAAGGCATGTGGCAATCTTCGCACGATGCTTGAATTTCATCACCAGCCTCGTGGACCTGGTGGATCGCTCTTTCTTCAATCCCACCAGCGTGGCATGAAAGACAGAGGGCGTTTCCTTCCAGACGGCGCTCACCCGAATGCGGGTCATGGCAATCCGAACAGGTAATCCCCGCCTGAGCCATTTTACTCTGCAGGAACGAGGCATACACATAGACCTCTTCGAGCACCTGACCGTCTGGGTAATAAAGGCCGTCCTGGATAAGAGTCGGCGCGTATTGATCTAAAAACTCGGCGTCATGAACGGGAGGTTCGACAAGCGGTGACCGGCGAGAGTGGCAAGAGGCGCACATGTTTAGTTCGGCATTCTGAACATCGAATCCTTCCCTCCCACCGATATCTGCCAGATTTGTGCTTACACCGGTCATTCCGTACGCACTCGCCGTGTCTTCTGCATGCTCACTTCCCGGGCCGTGGCAGGCCTCACACCCAACCGTCAATTCTTGCCAGGTCGTCTCGTAAGAATCAGACTCCAGATCGTAACCGCGTTTCAGACCTGTCGAGTGACAGGAAGCACACATGTAGTTCCAATTCAGGTTGTCGCTCTGCCAATGCAATTGATCACCGGGAGGCGTGGCAAAATCGGGATACAACGAATACCACGACTCCTTTTCGGTACCCCAGGCGACGGTTAATGCCTGCAACCGCCCCCTTTCGCCAGACAATAAAACCTGTTGTAGCGGATCATGCCCAAATACATAAGCTACTTTTAGGGTATCCGCCTCTTCGGCATTGCCATCGCTTATTGCAATAACGGCTATCTCGTCTCCGTCCGTCTCCACCTCCCCGTCTCGAATGAACACATATTCTTCCCCAAAATGCTCGAAGCGTGCTCCACTAAAGTCACCCACTACATTCGCGGAATCCGGCAACTGCATCGCGCGCATGTGATCTGAGGTTGTCCACGCTTGATTCTGTTGGACATGACAACTCGCACAAGTCGCCGAACCAACATAATCTGGTTCTCCCCCGCCGCATCCCAGCAGTGCCAAACAAACGCTCAATCCGACTAGGTCTACTGTCTTCAACTTTCGAATTTCCCGTATCGTTTCTGAAAGTAAATCACGTGCGCGTAGCTGATGGGACCCAGCAACGCATATATGAATCCAGGGGCGCCGTATCGCAGCCCGATGCCACCCGATGCGATGGCAATCGAGACTAGTGCCAGGGCGCAAAAGAGCAGGTAGTGCCTCGCATAAAACATTGCCTGGAGCCTCTGTTTTTCTGTGTATTCGTACTCATCTGCTTTGGATTGAGCATGCCGATACATCAACGCAACACACAGAAATATTGCAAAGAACCCACCGCTATATAGCATGAACAGCTGTCCAAGCTCCGCAAGGCTTTCCAATTGAACCCCTCCCGCTTCCATCGCAAAAAGAACGGAAGCCATCCCGATGGAGACGTATTTCAGGGGATATACGTAGAACAGTACGACGAACAGAAGAATGCTGTTGAGCAGCAGTATGACCTTGTCATCCAGCGGAAATCGCCTGAAAAATGATCGGTGGACGACCCATATCATCACCAAGGCCAAAAAACTAAGGCCGAATGCTCCGAATCCCTTCAAGTCCTCAATCAGATCTGAAAACTGCTCTGGTACCTCAAGCGACACAACCAAGAGCGTAGCCGAAAACCCGAAAATGGCATCGCTAAAGGATTCAATTCTGGATACTTCTCGCCCACGTGAAATGAGTCCCATAATTGGCTACGTCTGGGTGAAAAACTCGTTCGTGGGCCGGATGGAGAATCCATCCGGCCCACACAGAGATCTAAATGTCGATTTCTCGCTTCTTGAGCATGAACAATCCTTCGCGACTCGAAGTCACGACAATTGTCCCGCTCTGGAAGTAAGGATAGTTGCTCCAAGATCCGCCACCCGTCCTGTCATCTCCTACAGTATCGAAGAAGGCGACCTCCGTTGGCGATTCAGGACTCGACACGTCGAGAATACGCAGGCCGGCAACGTAGTTGGATTGGTACATCAGGTTGCCCTTGATGTAAAGATTATGATCCGTACTCGTTTCTGTTGAGATGTGTTCACCCACGAGAATCGGGTCATCCATATCCTGGAGGTCGAAAATCAAGGTTCTCGTCCCTTCAACTAGACCCTGTGGCTCGTCTCCTTCATCATTGATGTAGAAGTAGCGCTGATCTTCAGTCAACCATCCCTGATGCGTGTACGCGATGCTCGGATAGGTAGCGCGCGATATTACGGCTGGGTTCTCCTTGTCCGTTACGTCAGCGATTGAAAGAGCCGTCTCATTGGATCCCAAGCAAATTTCCTTGCCACTGTGGTCACTGTCGGGACCACTGTAAATGACACACTGGGCGTCATGGGTATTTCCAGTTCCGTTGCGACCTGTACCCTCGTGGGAAAAGCAGCCTGCGAATTCCGGGTTTTTAGGATCCCGAATGTCAATCATGTGAAGACCACCACCACACGTAATACCGCCCATTCGAGACGCTACCGAATATGCGTATCCAGTTTCCTCATTGATCACAATGTTATGCGCACTTGCGATTTGATCGTACATCACGTCCGCATCGAATTCTACAGGAGCATTTTCTACGTTGAGTAGACGTGCGAGGTCAAAAACCTGCATTCCGTGCTGCCCGGCCCCATCGGCCACGATATAAGCGTGATCCTTGTAAACTTTGATGTCTCGCCATACAGAATTGGTCGCTCCGTCTGTCTTGGCCAGGTTGCCAAGATATGTGGGGTTGTATGGATCGGTTACTTCTACAAAAGCAGCGCCGTCCGTACGCCCTACCAATGCGAAATCGCGGCCAGAGTCTTCATCGGTCCAGCCCCAGATATCGTTCATCCTCGTACCACGAACACCACCGATGTCCCGCAGCGATAAAAACGACTGTACATCGACGCCGTCACAGCGGAAGCCTGCTGCATCACCCTCTTCGCACTCCACCATCTCGCCGGCAAACGAATCCATAGCGCCTTTATCATGGAAAACGATCGCAGACTGGCTGATACCATCATCTGAATGATCGTACACGAACGCACCGCCTTCGCCATTGTCATATCCAGCAGCGCCAACTGCGACAAAATGAGGACCCGCCGCTAGAGAAGAACCAAATCCCGTCCGAATTTGAAGTCCTTCGACCTCGACAACACCCGATGCGGAAAAATTACGCATCATGTTTGACGGGTCGTACTTGTAAACCGCTCCATTTCTGTTGTTCGCTCCCGGAGCACCGATCCAGACGTTGTGATCAGGATCGTGAACCTGTGATGAGCCAAACAGCTCATTTCCAGACGCCGTAGCAGGTGAAAGTCGTAGGGTAAAGTCGAACACACTGGTTTCTTCATTCCAGTGATAGACACCAACGCCCCCGATTCGTGACTCATATCCTGGAGCACCGATCATGGCGTGCCCATGATGCAGATACACAGACGAGCCGAACAGCTGATTGGCGCCCGCTACCGGCATAGCTAGAGTCTGAACCAGGCTCCAACGCTCGTTGGGGCCTGCCTGTTGAAATACCAGCGCGCGTCCTGAGCGCTCCTCCGCCGAAGGAACACCCATGAGCAACTGATCGCCATCAAGAGAAAGCGTCACGCCCCGCATGGATTCCGCAATCGACTCATCTCCGATGTGCCCGGTCATGGCCCATTCGCCGTTTTCGTCTCGTTCCCACGCGTGCGCCATTGCTCGAGGCTCCTCTTCGCCTCCAACAGCAGCAACAACAATCATTTCGCCACTCACGGCGACTGCGCTGCCAAGACCTTCTCCGAAGCCGGTCAAACGTCCGGTTTTGCTCCAAGAACCATCTTCTCCACGCTCAAACACGTATGCGGCATTTTCTACGGGAGCTCCAACGACCAAAATATCGCCTTCTGCGGCCAGCGCTCTGCCGAAGCCGTCTGCTTCGTCAGTCGTAGACCCAGCCGTCAGCGACCCAGTCTCCATCCATGCGCCATCCGCATCCTTTTCATACATGAACACCATGCCAGCGGTGACACGGTTTCCGGATTCACCGGCAAATAAAATACCGTCGGTAGCGGCGGTGGTGGCTCCGAACCCTTGGGCGTGCACCGACCCTGCCATAATCAGCAGGGCAACGAACATTGAAAGCTTTTGCATTAGAACAGTTGGATGTTAAGTAATAAGTAAAGTGGGATATGCACTATCCGAGGTCCGTACCCGAGAAGGCAGGCTTTCGCACGGGGACCGTAATGTATTGATCGGAGCGCTCTTCCAAAAGCACCAAAACGTAATGGGGCGCCGGATGGCCAACACATTTCATATGCCATCCGGCGCCCACACACGCATATCACAAGAACATCAGCCTATATATCGACTTCGCGTTTCTTAATCATAAACAAGCCTTCGCGAATCGAGGTTACCGGAATCGTACCGCTCTCGAACCACGGAAAGTTGCTCCATGAGCCTCCTCCGGTTCGGTCATCGGGTACGGTATCGAAGTATGCGACCTCAACTGGCGCTTCAGGATCAGACACATCCAACACCCGCAGTCCCGAAACGTAGTTGGACTGATACATCAGATTGCCCTTGATGTAGAGGTTATGGTCCGTGCTGGTTTCCTGAGCAATGTGCTCGTCCACCAGAATCGGGTCATCGAGATCCTGCACATCGAAAATCAGGGTGCGAGTGCCTTCTACAAGTCCCTGTGGTTCATCGGCTTCGTCGTTGATGTAGAAATACCGATGATCTTCGGTCAGCCAACCCTGATGCGTGTACGCAATACTGGGATACGTCGCGCGAGAAATAACCGCGGGGTTCGCTTTGTCCGTTACGTCCGCAATCGAAAGCGCGACCTCATTCGAACCCAGGCAGATTTCTTTGCCAGCATGTTCGGTATCTGGGCCGCGGTAGACGACGCATTGTGCATCATGCGTGTTGCCCGTCCCATTTCTACCTGTGCCCGCATGCGAGAAGCATCCGGCAAACGTCGGATTGACTGGATCGTTTATATCGATCATGTGCAGGCCGCCCCCGCACGTGATTCCGCCCATTTTGGAGGCCACGGAATACGCATATCCAGTTTCTTCGTTGATAACGATGTTGTGCGCGCTGGCTATGTCCGTGTACATCACATCCGCATCGAATTCTACTGGCGCGTTCTCGACATCGAGCAAGCGACTCAAATCGAATACCTGCATGCCGTGAGGACCGGAGCGATCTGATACGATAAACGCGTGGTCTTTAAACACCTTGATATCTCTCCAGGAAGAAGCGGTAGCCCCTTCTGTCATAGCAAGATTGCCAACAAATACCGGGTTGTATGGATCGGTGATTTCGACGAAAGCAGAGCCATCCGTACGACCTACGAGAGCAAATTCGCGACCTGATGCCTCGTCCGTCCATCCCCAGATGTCATTCATGCGCGTCCCGCGAACGCCGCCAATGTCACGGATCGACAGAAAAGACTGCACATCCATTCCTTCACAACCGTATCCCGCGGCCTGACCGTCTTCACACTCGATCATTTCGCCGGTAAACGATTCCATCGCACCGTTGTCATGGAAAACGACGGCTGACTGAACTGGCCCCTCTTCGGTAGAATCGAAAACGAAAGCTCCCCCCTCCTGACCATCGTAACCGGGTGCTCCCACTGCCACGAAATCCGGGCCAGCGGCGAGCGCAGCTCCAACGCCACTTCGAAACTTGAGCCCCTCGATCTCCACGACTCCTGTTGAGGAGAAATTGCGCATCATATTGCTCGGATCGAACGAATAGACGGCTCCCATGCGGCCATTCGCCCCGGGAGCACCGATCCAGACATTGTGATCCGGATCATGAACCTGCGAGACGCCAAAAAACTCGTTTCCACTCGCAGCCGCCGGGGAAAGGCGAAGTGTGTAGTCGAATACGCCCGTTTCTTCATTCAAATGAAATACAGCGACCGCTCCCGTGCGGGCTTCATAACCCGGCGCACCGATCATTGCGTGCCCGTGATGCAGATATAGAGACGTACCAAACATCTGCGCCGATGCTGAGACGGGCATCGCTAACTGCTGCACTTCAGACCAGGACCCATCTTCGGCCCGTTTGAAAACGATGACCCGGCCTGCTGTTTCTTCGGCCATCGGTGCAGCTACCAGTGCCAAATCGCCGTCGATCGCGACCTGGACTCCGCCTTGCTGCAACGCGACAGATTCGCTGCCCAAATGACCGGTCATCGACCAAGATCCATCGTCAGCTTTTGTAAATACATGAGCCATTCCAGGAGCTTCTTCACTTCCACCGCCGGTGGCACCGACTATGATCTGGTCTCCGCGTACGGCCACGGCCGCACCAAACCGCTCTCCAAAACCCGAAAGCTGCACGCCATCAGAAAACGAACCATCCTCCTGGCGCGTGTATACGTATGCAGCCTCTTCAAGAGGAGCGCCTACCACAACAACGTCTCCATCTGCGGAAATAGACAGGCCGAAACCATCTTCGGCGTCCTTCCCCGACCTCAGAGAACCTGTTTCGACCCAGGCTCCATCCGCATCGCGGGAAAACGTGTACACCTTGCCGGGCGTTGTCTGGTTATTGCCTTCTCCGGCAAAAAGAACACCGTCCATCGCGGCTGTTGTGGCTCCAAAACCTTGAGCGTGAACAGAAACCGCCGTGAAAAGCAGGGCGGTAAACAATATTAACTTTCGCATTAATACAGTGGGATATGTTAAGAGATTTTTGGTCTTTCGTGCTTCGGCTCTGGGGGCCTGGTTAGACTCAGACGCTCAATGTATCAATCTCCCGGTTATTAAACGCTAGGCGATACGGAAAGCCGGCTCTATTCACTACGCAGAGAATCAGTCGGATTCGCCACGGCTGCCCGAAAAGAGTGCCATCCCACGGTGGCATAGGTGATCACCATCATACCAAGCGCGGCTACCACAAAGATGCCGGCGCCCAATTCAATATGGTATTTGAAGTCCGTGAGCCAGTTGTTCATCAATATCCACGCCACGGGAGAAGCAAGAACGAAGGCCGCGCCTACCAGAAGTACAAATTCCCGCGTGAGGAGCATGATTACCGAGGGCACACTCGCACCCAGAACCTTGCGTACGCCCACTTCTTTCGTTCGTCGTGCGGTGGTAAATGATGCCAGGCCGTAGAGCCCGAGGCAAGCGATGACGACCGCCAGAATCGCAAACCAGTTCGCCAACACGCCGATCACCGTTTCGCTTCGATACATGGCATCGTAATCGTCATCCATGAACTTTCCTGCGTACGGATAGCCCGGACTAAACTGTCGGTACGTTGCCTCGATGAGCTCCGTTGCTGCGCGAGTCTGTCCCGGAGCAATTCTGACAAATACACTGCCGCCATCTGCCTCGTCAAGACGCAACGCCATGGGTTGGATCTCTTCGTAGAGGCTGCGCAAATGGAAATTTTTCACGACGCCTACGACCACTCCTTCTCTGCCCCACATATCCCACCGTTCGCCAACAGGGTCGTCCATGGGCATCGTTGCCGCTGCGGCTTCATTTATTATTACGTTGGCCGTATCGAGCGCTATTGCTGCATCCCAATCTCTACCCGATTTCAGCTCGACCCCCATCGTAGTCAGAAAATCCAGTCCCACACCGGATACGTAATAACTTGTGTTGTCCTCCGGGTCCTTCCCATCAAAATCAGGATCGCTCGTCGAGCTGTTGATGTCGAAGGGATTCTCCCAACCAGTCGTTACGCTCACGATGGCCGGGCTCTGTAAGAGTTGGGACTTGAACGCATCGTATTGTTCGCGAGCACCTCCCTCGAGCTCGGTCAGAAATACGTTTTCGCGATCAAGTCCCAAATTTGTGTTCTGTATGTAATCAAGCTGTTTGTAGACTGTTATCGTTCCCACGATCAGCAATACAGAAATCGAATATTGGAAAATGACGAGCACTCTACGAAGCATGCCGCCGCTGCCTGCCGCTGTGGCCTGACTGCGCATAACTCCGATTACGCCCATTCCGGATAGGTATGCCGCCGGATATGCTCCTGCGACGAAGCCGGTAAACAGGGTGAGCCCGACAAACCAGCCCCATGTCACCAGATCGGTTGAAAACAGGCTGATTGCTTTGTCTGTCAACGCGTTGAAGGCTGGCAATATCGCTATCACAGCGACGAGCGCGACCGCCAGAGATGCGACAGCAGTCAGCATCGATTCCCCTATAAAATGTGCTGCGAGGCTCTTTCTGGACCCACCAAAAGTCTTTCGAATTCCAATTTCCATGGCGCGTTGCGCACTGCGTGCCGTCGCCAGATTGGTGAAATTTATGGCAGCGATGAGAAGAATCAACATGCCGACCACTGACAGGATTCGGACGTAGTCAATTCGCCCTCCGACCAGAACTCCGTTATCCCAATTCGTCCACAGACGCATCTGGCTCATGGGCTGAAGGAAAAGTACAGAAGTCGACGCTTCGCTATTGTCCTTAACGATATTGCGGATTTTTTCTGAAACCACGTCAGGATCCGCACCCTGGGCGAGCTTCGCATACATGCGAAAACCATTGTTATTCCAGCCATCTACCCAGCTGTTGTTTCGACGGTACTCTTCGAAAGCCAGCATGGCTTCCCACTGAATAGAAGAATTGCGAGGTATATTTTCCGCAACGCCCGTGACCGTCACGTCCAGCCGATTTTCGAGGCGCATCGTCTGACCAACGACGTTTTGCGCAGCAACAGCCGGATTATCGAACTGAGCGTAGATCTCCGGAAAATATTGCTGCGCCATCTGTTCCGTGAGCACGATGGACTCGGGTATATCGAGGGCCGTTTCTGGATTTCCGGCGATGAACGGAAATGTGAGAACTTGAAAGATCTCGGGGCCGGCGTACCGAATATCATTTCTGAATGCCAGATCGCCCCGCACGAATGAGAGATCCCAGTCCCATCCAATCAAGGATGTCATCTCGATCTCGGGATAATCCTCATCGAGCACATCGGCGAGATAGGCAGTAATCGAATTCGAGGTCGATATACGACCTCCGTTCGTCGTTGTCCTCATTACCCGCATGATCCGTTCGCCGTCTTCATGGAAGTCGTTGTAGGACATCTCGTCGCGGACCCACATCAAAATCATGAAGCTCACAAATAGCCCGAGAGCCAGTCCACCGATGTTGAGTAGAGCATAGGCGGGATGACGACGCACGCCGCGAAGGGTCGTTTTGAGAAAGTTGCGGATCATTTTACTTCAGCAGAGATCGGTTATGAGATTGTGAGTGGACCGGTCTGTTTCATGAGTCTATTCTGAACGCAGGGAGTCTATTCTGAACGCAGGGAGTCTGCGGGATTAGCCAGCGCGGCTCGTACAGACTGATAGCCAACCGTCATGTAGGTGATTAGAATCACACCTCCGATGGCGAGCGCGAACACCTGCCACGATAGCTCTGTGTGATACTCGAACCCGTTGAGCCAATTGTTCATCATGTAGGCAGCAATGGGCGAGGCAATTACGAATGCGCCAGCCACCAAATACACGAATTCGCGGCTCAGAAGCCCAACGACACCGGGCACGGAAGCGCCCAGGACTTTACGTATTCCGATTTCCTTCGTCCTGCGTTCGGCAGTAAAGGAGGCCAGCCCGTAGAGACCGAGGCACGCAATGAATATGGCCAGCCCGGTAAACCAACGACTGAGCCTTCCAATAACGATCTCGCTCGAGTACTGCCGAGCGAAAGAATCGTCGATAAAGTCGGTCTCAAATGGATAGTCGGCGTTGAATTCCTTGAAGACGGTTTCGTAAGCAGCCAGGGCCTCAGTCGTTTGACCTGGCGATGGTCGAACAAAGGCGAGCCATGAATCCTCAGGATTTAGGCGCATAACCATCGGGTCGATCGGATCATAGAGCGATGCGATATGGAAATCTTTCACCACTCCGATAATTATGCCGTCGCGTCCCCAGACACGAACAGCCTCGCCCACGGGTTCATCAAAGCCCATTGCGCGGGCCGCCGCTTCGTTCACAATTACATTCAGTGAGTCCGAACCGATCTCTTTCGAGAAGTCGCGCCCGGCGGCTAGCTCCATTTTCATCACATCCAGAAAGCCATGAGACGTCTGAATAATGTTATACAGTGTGTTATCGTCTGGGTCGCGGCCATCCCAGCGCACGCCCCACGATGTTGAAGATCCAACCGATAGCGGGTTCGTCGAAGAGGACGAAACTCGCTCTATGGATGGCTCTCGCTCCGCTCGAGCCACAAACGAATCATACTGCTCTAGCATGGGGCCTTCCAGCCTGGAAGTGAACACATCTGCGCGGTCGAGGCCAAGATTCTTGGTCATGATATAATCGACCTGCTTGTATACCGTTACCGATCCCACAATGAGGATGAGTGAGAGCGTGAATTGAAGCACCACAAGGCCACGACGAAGATTGCCGCCCTTGCCCGTGCTACGCTCGCTTTTGCGCATAACGCCAATCACGCTGAATGCCGAGAGGTAGGCTGCAGGATAGATTCCAGCGATAATTCCTGTTACAACAGCGATTCCAAGAAACTGCAGCCACACGGTTGCCTCGATAGCCGAAAACACCAACTCCTTGCTGGTCATCGCGTTGAAGCCCGGCAACAGCAGAAATACCGTAGCAGCGGCTATCGCGAGGGCGAAAACGGAAGTCAGAACCGATTCGCCGAGAAACTGCCCGGCGAGCAGCGATCGGTTACTTCCAAACGTCTTTCGAATGCCCACTTCAAGCGAGCGCTGCGCGGAGCGCGCGGTCGCAAGATTCATGAAGTTAATGGCCGCGATCAGCAGAATGAAGATGCCCACAATCGAAAAGATGCGAATGGTATCGATTCGGCCACCAGTTAAGACACCATCTTCAAAATCGGATCGCAGATATACATCGGTGTACTGCTGAAGAAAGAGCACATCCGAATCGGACTCCGTCTGCTCCTGAATGATCATTC
>Ga0315336_1002347_pt1 | contig 29425 bp, 17 predicted proteins | sample ASW5metaG_FD_204512 | JGI IMG/M metagenome (GOLD analysis project Ga0315336, IMG submission 204512) | Ammonia-oxidizing marine archaeal communities from Monterey Bay, California, United States - ASW #5 | ecosystem: Environmental > Aquatic > Marine > Intertidal zone | place: USA: California... | reverse complement strand
CTTCAGTCATGGATGGTGTAGGGGCATAACGACAATTATCTTGCGTAGAGCCGGATAACACCGGACAGACCAGGATTATCCGACATAGAGTCGGGTTTCAAGAATTATCCGGCGGAACGACGGATAAACCAATAAGCCTTGCGTGGCCAGTCATCAGGCACCCAGGTGTGCACAAACCGAGATCCTTGCCCGACTGTCCACCATCGCGTGACCAGCCGAGCCCCCACCCGATCCGAGACCGCGCAGGGACCGCTGTGACGGCCCACCTCTCGACACCCAAATGTCATTCCGACGTGTGGGTGTCCCCTTTGTTCTTAACTGGCGCGGCGTCACATCGTCGGTTCCAGTCGCCTTCATCTCGGCCTGATTGGGGTCCAGCGTGCTGTCGAGAGTCATGGTCGACATGGACAAATTCCGCAGGCTGTTGACCAACGAGGAATGGAACTGATGGACCAGCGTGAAGCGGCTGAACTGACTGCGATCGTATTGCGCGGGATCACGCGTGGGATGCGAGGTGAGTTTTCAGCGCCCGAGGATCTTGCGGAGTACGGGGTCGGCACGGTTGATATTGTCGGCGGGCTTGTCATTTCGGCCACATTGGGTTCGTATCCTCGGCCTTGATTCGTTCAATACCACGCGATACATGTGATGTCTGTTGATGCGCTCAACATGCTTAGGTCTCTCAACCTCAGGTTCTTCAACTGAGGTTGGTCGTGCGCGGCGGCTTCCTGCAACCGCAGCTTCCTGACCGGACGGGCGACCTCGTCAAGATGAAGGACGGAGAGTTTTCGAGACTGGATGAGGGCACGCATGACTGAGTGGAAGGCAACTTGTCACCTGCGATGGTTGCTTCTCGCTGCTATCGGCAGCTCGTCACTTTCGCATGTTGCTGCTGACGAGCAACCGTTCCGCGTCGTGGCGGACAGCTACAGAACATCGACGCTGCCGCTGCTGAAGCGGTTTTGTTTCGAATGTCACAACTCGGATGACAAGGAAGGCGAACTCAACCTGCAACGGTTTCGATCGCTGGCCGACGCCAGAAAGGAGCCCGGCGTTTGGGAGTCGGTGTTGTTCATGCTGCAAAGCGAACAAATGCCACCGAAAGATGGAATGCAGCCCACTGCCGATCAAATGAAGTCGTTGATCGGCTGGATGGAGCGGTATCTGGATGCGGAGGCGCTGGCAAACGCTGGCGACCCGGGTCGTGTGGTGTTGCGGCGTTTGAACAACGTCGAGTTCGACAACACGGTCCGAGACTTGACTGGTGTGGACCTCCATCCGACCCGGCAGTTTCCCGTTGACGGCGCAGCCGGGGAAGGGTTCGTGAACACTGGCGACTCCCTCGCTATGTCTCCGGCTCTCTTTCAAAAGTACATGGATGCAGCCAGGGAAGTCGCTGCTCACGCTGTTTTGCTGCCTGATGGCATTCAGTTCTCGGAAACGCCGCACCGACGCGACTGGGTGCAAAAGCGATTTCGCGAGATTGCGAGGATCTACTCGCTGTATGCGGATGAAGACGGTTTGTTGCCGCTGGAAGATTACCTGGCCGCGACTCTCGAGTTTCGGGAACTCGGCGACCCCAGGACTGCGAACATCGAAGGCTTCGTCGTTCGACGCAATCTCAATCCGCTGCACTTCGGCCGAATGTGGAACGCACTGAATAAGGATGACGCCAAAGCGACGAACGCCACACAAGCCGGCATGCTGGCGATGAATCGTGTCAGGGCGGCGTGGCGCAAGGCAAGTCCGGCGGATTTCCGTGATCTGCTCGACTTGATTAGACAACTGCAGGAACAGATGTGGAAAGTCGACGCGCTGCGAGTCGGCTGGTACGAGGACTGGCAGAAGCAGAAGCCGTTTCTGTCATCGCAGCACACGCTGCGGCAGAATTTGGTTCCGCTCGAAGGGGAATCCACGATTCCGTTGAATCTGGTCGCCACCAACCTGCGACCGGATGCCACGGGGCGCGTCATTTGGAAGCGGCCCCGGTTTGAAGCCATGGGGAAGCCGCCCGTTCTTCTAAACGAGTTGATTACCGACCTCGATTTCAAAGCGGGCGATGACGGCCCTTTCCTCACACGCGAAGCTCCGGCGACCATTTCGTTTGAAGTCCCGGTGGCGTCCGTCGAGAACCGGGACTTCGTTGTCGATGTTGCGCTGGACGAATCACAAGCTGATGCGGGCATCCTGCACGTCCATGTCGAGCAGTCACGAACCGTTTGGCAGGATCGATCGCGAACGGGAAGCCATCCCATCGTTGTCAAAGGCAACCCGCAACGAATTGATCAAGCCATCAACGGTAGGCCTGCAGTGCGGTCTGGTAACAAAGACCACATCTTTCTAGAGCATTCCGAGAAGCTCCGTCCGGCGGAGTTTTCGATTGTTGCCGTCGCCCGAGTGGAAACCGACAAGGGCGGCGTCCTGTTTTCGAACTACGACAACCCGATCAACTGGGGCAAAGGTTTTAGCTTTGCATTGACTCCCGATCGTAAAGTCTACTTCTTTACGACCGCGGGCACGGAAGCCTCGTACAGCCGAATGTGGTCACAGCAGCTCGAACCTGGATTTCACATTCTCAGCGTCAGCTACAACAAGCAACTCAAGCGGATCTACGCTGACGGAAAACTAGTCGGCCAAGAACCAAGCAAGGGGCTTGATTACGAGGGCGGGGGTGGCACGAAAGCATCGCTGGGTTCGCTGCGAGAATTTGGGGAGCACCTGAACGGAGAACTGGCCGAGTTGGTATTCCTGGGCACCGCTGAGTCCTCACGAAGAATCCGTGTCGAAAAGGCGTTGGAGCAGAAGTATGCTCTTCCCACTGTGCACGGCTCGGACGATGAAGCAGCAGCGGTCACGGTTGCCAGTGCCGTCCCCTTGCTGTGGTATTCCGCCGAGGACTTTGTGCCTCGATCGCAATTCAAGCCCGACCTCGAGTCAAAATCCCGTCCGCCATTTCTTGGTTTGTCATCGAGCCGCCAGGTGCAGACGCTGGAAAGCCAACTGACGGAATTTCGGGACACGTTTCCGCTGGGGTTGTGCTTCAATCAGATCAAACCACTGAATACCGGCGAGATCACAGCGCGTGTGTACCATCGGGAAGACGACTATCTCTACCGGCTGATGCTGAACCGCGAAGAGCGCATCGCATTGGATCGCGCCTGGCGGGAGCTGCATTACATTGGGCAGGACGCGATTCGCGAATATGACGGCTTCGATTCGTTCATCGGTTTCACAACGCAGGTCAGCAAAGACCAGACCGCGCACTTTGAGCAGTTCCGCGAGCCGCTACGGAAGCGCGCCGAAGCGTTCCGGCAGGAACTGAAAGAGAGCGAGCCGGCCCATTTGAGGGCCCTACTGAAATTTGCCAACAAAGCATGGCGCCGCCCGCTGAGCGAAGCGGAGCGTCAGGGGCTGCTGGATTTCTATCGGTCGCTCCGCGCAGCCGATCACACGCACGAAGACGCACTGCGTTTGACGTTGACGCGCGTATTCCTCTCGCCCGTGTTTCTCTTCCGGCGGGAGGCTGCGGTGGCTGATTCCACGGACAATCCGGCAACCACCTCGCAGCCCGTTTCCAATCATGAACTCGCAACCCGGCTCAGCTACTTCCTTTGGTCAACCATGCCCGACGAACGCCTGCGGTCTGCCGCCGATGCGGGGAAGCTCGTCAATGGAGCCGAACCCACCGATGAGTTGATGTCCCAAACTAGACGGATGCTGCACGACGATCGGGTCCGCGAGCTGGCCGTCGAATTCGTTTGCCAGTGGATGGGGATTCGCAACTTTGATACGAACGACGAAAAAAACGAACAGCAGTACCCTGAGTTTGCGGAGATACGTGACGAGCTTTACGAAGAGCCAATTCGTTTTGTTGTGGATTTGTTTCGCCGCGACGGCTCGGTGTTGGAACTGATCGACTCCGAGGACACATTTGTAAATCCTTTGCTCGCCAAACACTACGGCATTTCCAACATTCAGGGTGACGGATGGCAACGCATACGCGGCGTCAGGAATCGCGGCGGCTTCCTATCGATGGGAGCTGTTCTCGCCAAGCAATCCGGAGCCACGCGCACCAGCCCGATTCTACGGGGAAACTGGATTGTGGAGACTCTGCTGGGCGAGCGGCTGCCTGACCCACCGGCAACCGTGCCGGAACTTCCCGACGCAATTGACCGCGACGGACTCAGCGTGAGAAAGTTAACCGAAATGCATACGTCTGTGGCGTCGTGTGCGAACTGCCACCAGCGAATCGATCCGTTCGGATTCGCGCTGGAGGCATTTGACGCCATCGGTCGTCATCGCAAAAAAGACGTCGCCGGCCACGCGGTGGACACCCACGTGAAGCTGCGCGACGGCACGGAGTTCGACGGGTTGGACGGGCTCAAACGCTACATTCTCAACCAACGCAGAGATGACTTTCTGCGGCAGTTCTGTCGAAAACTGCTGGGCTATGCTCTGGGCCGTGCAACGCAGCTCAGTGATCGCGTCCTGCTGAATGAAATGATGGCCAACCTTCGCGAGAACGAGTTTCGATTCTCTGTCGCGGTGGAAACGATGATTCGAAGCAGGCAGTTTCGCTATCATCGCATTGCGGACGAAGGGAGTCAGTAGGCTTGGGTCAACGCTACCGCCGAGAACAACCTCGGCGTTCTCCCTATCGTTCTCAACGTTCTATCGGCGGAGTTTTTTCAGAACACAAAGGGGGCACCCCGTAGGGGCAAAAAACTACGCCGACAGAAAAGCTCCTTAACAACCGCGCGTTAGCCAAAGACACCGATCGCAATTTCGGCCGACCAGCGATCAGACATGACGGCCACAGGCTGTGAACAAGGTGTCGGTCTGAGACCCGCGCGTATGTTCCTCGCGGCGTGGCCGGATTTCGTTCAATTTTAGAGCCGTTCACGCTGCCCGGCGGTGGTAGAACTTCAGCAGGCCCCGAGTCGCTCCCGATATCCGATGTGGCCGGCGCTGAAACCAAGATCCTCGCCAGGCTCGATCCGCTCATTGCGCTGCCCATGATGATTGCTCTCGGCGTGGTAATGTTCCACATACTCACACACAGCATCCTCAAGTGACTTCCGTCTGAAGAAGATCATGCGGTCGAGGCACTCGGATTTCAGACTCCGGAACCAGCGTTCCATGTACGCGTTCAGGTTGGGGCTCTTCGCTGGCAGCAAGACGACCTTGGTCTCGGTGTTCTGCGCCAGGAATTCCCGCATGGCGATGAAGCTCGTATCGCAATCCACAATGAGATGACTGGCGTCTTTGAGGAAGCCGTCTTCAGTGTCTGTGAGATTTCTGCAGACCTGCCTCAGCCACACCGCATTGGGGCTCGGCGTGATCCCGACAATGTGGACACGGCGCGTCTTCAAGTGCATCACCGCGAGGACGTAGAACGTAACGAGTCCGGTCCGTGTCCACACTTCGACGGTGGTGAGGTCTGTGGCAAACATGGAGTCCCAGTGCGCTTTGAGGAATGTCGACCACGACGGCATTCGCTGGTGATCCGGTGCGGGTGCGATGCCGCGAGTCTTCAGTACATTGGCGGCGGTGGAATCAGCAATGTGGTAGCCGAGCTTGTTCAGCAGAGCTTCGATCTGCGCGTTCGGAAACTCAATGATCTACTGCTGACGCTGATTGGCGAGGCCACAGATGCTGGCGAGCAGGATGTGTCCAGACCGGAGCAGGAAGGACATGGTTAGCGCCGGAAATCAGCCAGTTTCCGCCGCCGACAGGTGCAATCAAGCGGCTGAGATGAGAGAATCCGGCGCACCTGAAGTCGTGTGAAATGCGGTATTTTGAGTTCGGCGGATTTTTTTGACCCTACGGAGTCGCGCGAAAAGAAATGGCAAACCATTTCACCCCGGCCCTCGGCGGTCTCAATCTCGTTGTGAATCTCCCGACGTGGAAGGAAAACCTCATGGCGTTGACCCGTCGCATCGTCCTCGCAGTTGCGTGCCTTCTGATCCAGAACATCGCCGCTGACGCGGATGATCTGCCGAAAGGCGTGACGAATTCCCAGAACCCCAAGGATGTTTCTCTGACACCGGCGGAATCCCTGAAACGGATTCGGGTACCCGCCGGCTTCCACGTGACACTGTTCGCCGGGGAACCGGATCTGCGGCGGCCGATCGCCTTCGATTTCGATGATCGTGGCCGGTTGTGGGTCGTCGAGAACTTTTCGCACCCGAAATGGAAGGCGGACAACACAATGGATCGCGTCGTGATCCTGGAAGACGTGGATCACGATGGACGCTTCGACACCAGAAAGGTGTTCTGGGACGCGGGACGCTATTTGAGCGCCATCGCCGTTGGCCATGGAGGCGTCTGGCTGGGAAATACACCAGAATTGATCTTCATTCCGGACCGGGATCGTGACGATCGGCCGGACGGTCCACCCCAGACGATCCTGGATGGATTTGTACACGCCAGCTCGGAGAATGTTCTGAACAACTTCCATTGGGGTCCCGACGGCTGGTTGTACGGAGCCATCGGACAGACCACGGCGTCTCAAGTGGGAAAGCCGGGTTCGCCGGACACGGCCCGTGTTGGAATTCACCGCGGCATCTGGCGCGTTCATCCGGTCAACCACACCTTCGAGGTTGTGGCTCGCGGCATGGTGAATCCCTGGGGCGCGGATTTCAATTCCGTGGGTGATCTGTTTACGGTCAACACCGTGACGGCCCACCTGTGGTACATCGTGCCCGGCATGCTCTGCGCCGACCATTCTCAAAGAACAATCAAATCCTACGCCCGGCTGCAGTCCATCGGTGATCACTTGCACTGGGGCGGCGGCAACTGGACGGATTCTCGCAAGACATCGCATTCCCATTCGGTCGCCGGTGGCGGCCACGCACACTGCGGAGCGATGATTTACTACGGCGACAACTGGCCGCAACGCTACCGGGGCACGCTGTTCACCAACAATCTGCACGGCAACCGGGTGAACAACGATATCCTGCGCAAACGCGGATCGAATTATGTCGGCGGACACGCCGAGGACTTTCTGTTTGGCAACGATCCCTGGTTCCGAGGACTGTCCATAAAATACGGTCCCGATGGCGGAGTGTATGTTTCCGACTGGCACGACTTCGGAGAATGCCACGACGGCGATGGAAGTCACCGCACGAGCGGCCGGATATACAAGATCGTTTACGGGAAGGTTGATCCCTTTCGAATCGACCTGCAGACACTGACATCCGGTCACCTGGCCGCCCTGCATGCTCACGAAAACGAGTGGATCGTGCGCCATGCGCGGCGGATTCTTCACGAACGATCCGCCGCCGGTCAGCCCGTCGCGTCCGCAACCGCCCCGCTCCGCCGGATGTTGACCGCCGGCGGCGATACGGTACTGCGGCTGCGCGCTGTGTGGACCCTGATGCTCATGCAGCGACTCGATGAAAAGGACCTGCTTGAGCTTCTGCGGGACACCGACGAAGATCTCCGACGTTGGGCCGTGCGGCTGCTCGTCGATCAACGCCGGCCCACAAAACGTGTCGTGCGGCGGCTGGCAGACGTGGCCCACAACGACGATTCGCCCGCGGTGCGACTGCAGTTGGCGGCCGTACTCCAGAAACTGCCGTTGGCGGACCGCTGGGACATCGCCCGCGGTCTGGTCTCACATGCCCAGGACGCCCGTGACCACTTCCTGCCGCTCATGACATGGTACGGCATGGAACCGCTCGTGACGGCCGACCTGGACGCCGCGCTGCAACTGGCGGCTGGAACGCGGATCCCGTTGATTCGAGAGTACATTTGCCGGAAAGCGACGGATACCCACGCGCCGAACCTGGATCGCATCCTGTCGCTGGTGCTCAAGCTGAAGCAGGAATCGCAGCAATTGGACGTGTTGCGTGGTGTTCTGGCGTCCCTCGAGAACCGGCCCGGATTGAAGACGCCCGATCTGTGGGCCGCGTGCTATGACCGGCTGCACACGGCCGCCAATCCGCAACTCCGCAGCGTCGCCGTTCGCCTGGCGACCCTGTTCGGAGACCAGGCGGTCATCTCGCAGCTGCGTCAGGAGGTGCTGTCCTCGCAGGCCAACGCGGAGAAACGCATTGCGGCCTTCAATGCCTTGCTGCCGATCGCTGATGGACTGACTCCACAACATCTGCACACGCTGCTGGAATCGCCGTCCAAGCTGCGGGCCCGGGCCATTCGCGCACTCGTCATGCACCACACAACCGACACCGCGGCTGTTCTGCTGGCCGGGTTCGCCAAGTTCACCGCGTCGGAAAAACAGGATGCCGTCGGTGTGTTGAGCACCCGCTTGAACTTCGCGGTCATGCTGCTCGACGCGATCGACGCGGGAGTGGTCGGACGAGAATCGGTGTCCGCCTACGCGCTGCAACAACTCCGCAGTTTTTCCGACGAAAAACTGCAAACGCGGATCGACGGCCATTGGTCCCGTGAATCGGAGCAGGTCAGGAAATCGGACGAGATCGCGCGTTACCTGAAACTGATGTCCAAGGACTTTCTGGCGAAAGGCAATGCGGGATCCGGGCGCGTCGTGTTCAACGGCACCTGTGCCAAATGTCACACCTTGTTCGGACAAGGAGGGAGCATTGGTCCGGATCTGACCGGTTCGGGTCGTAAGAAGACGGATTACGTGATCACCAATCTGGTGGACCCCACGGCCACGATTGATCAGACCTATCGCTTGACGACCGCGCTGACGACCGACGGTCGCCTGTACACGGGGTTCATCGTCCAACAGGATGCTACGTCGGTCACACTGCGGATGCCGGATGCCGACGTGAAGCTGACCATGAAGATGGTCGAAGAACTTGTGACTTCCAACAAATCGCTGATGCCCGACGGAATGCTCAAGACGTTCACCGACGACCAGGTGCGCGATCTGTTGTTGTACCTTTCGAGTGATTCGCAAGTCGCCCCCGCGGCCCGCAGCGGTGGTCAATAACCACGCCCACCGGGCGGCCGTGACGTAAAGCCAGACGACTACCGCATAACGACAAGGAAAACCATACGATGCAGATCGAACAGGCCAAACAGACATTTCGCGGACCAATGATCGCGGTCATCAGCCACTTGAACGCGGACCTGTCGATCAACCACGCCGCCATTCGCGAGAACATCGACTACGTAGTCCAACACGGTTTCGGTCACGGTCACGGAGCGTTGCTGGGCGTGGGCGCCGGGGGCGACTTCCCGATGCTCTCACTGGACGAACGCAAGGAAGTGGCACGGACCATCGTGGAAGCGGCCGCCGGCCGCGTGCCCGTACTGATCGGTGCACAGGACACCAACATCGACACCGTGGTCGAAATGGCGCGTTGGGCGGAACAGATCGGAGCGGAGGGGATTCAGGTTTCGCCCGGCTATTACTACGCGTCGTCGGAAGAGGATTGCCTGCGGGTATTCCAAGCCGTGCACGATGCGACCCGCGAGATTGGAATCATGATCTACAACACGTACTGGGAAGGCTACAACATGTCTTTGGACCATCTGGCGCGACTGGCGGAATTGCCCCGCTGCGTGGCGCTGAAATGGTCGACATCCGCCGGCAGCGGCGAGTATCTGCGCGGGCTGGCCCGGTTCTCGGACCGCTTCGCGATCGTCGATAATCAGGGTCTGTTCGTGATGACGCGTCTGATGGGTGGTACCGGCTACATCACGCATCTGGCGACCATCTGGCCGGAACACGACCTGGAAGTCTGGCGTTTGCTGGAAGCCGGCGACTACGACGCGGCTCAGCAGAAAATCACCAGCACCAACTGGCCCTGGTCTGATTTTCGTGGCAAGTTGTGGAAACGCACCGGCTGCGAAAGTCCGGTGATCAAGACGGCTCTCGAACTCTGTGGTCGCCACGGTGGACCAACGCGGCTGCCTTCCCGCGCGCTCAACGCCGAGGAACGTGCCGAACTGCGCGGGTTACTGAAACAGATCGGGGTCCCCGACGTCGTAGGGTCAGAAAACTCAACGGACGGCAAAGCTCTTTGAAAATCAGGTGTCAGTCGCCGAACGTGGGCGCGATTTCGGTCGAGATTCGATCGGAAAGAGCGGCTTCAGACCGTGGAAATCGGGTCTATCCACAATAAGCGTGTACCGTCACCGCATCCGCAATTGCCTTGTTCCGTTTTCCGGGAAGCTCAGGTAACTCGCCTGTGGTAGTACTTGAGCATTCCACCGAGGCGTTCACGGCATTCGATTCTGCCAGCAACAGAACCAGCATCCTGATGAGGCTCTATGAGTTCATTGCCCAGCCTCTGATGGTTCCGCTCCGCGTGGTCGTGCTCGACGTACTCCTGCACGGCGTTCTCAAGTGACTTCCGTCCGAAGAAGATCATGCGGTCGAGGCACTCGGATTTCAGGCTTCGAAACCAGCGTTCCATGTAGGTGTTCAGATTCGGACTCTTCGGCGTCAGCAGGACGACTTTGGTGTCCGTGTTCTGTTCCAGGAAGTCCCGCATGGCGATGAAACACGTATCTCGATCCACGATGAGATGGCTGGCGTCTTTGAGGCCGTCTTCAGTGTCTGTGAGATTCCTGCAGACCTGTTTCATCCACACCGCATTGGGACTCGGCGTGATCCCGGCAATGTGGACACGGTGTGTCTTCAAGTGCATCACAGCGAGCACATAGAATGTGACGAGTCCGGTCCGCGTCCACACTTCCACGGTGGTGAAGTCTGTGGCAAAGATGGAGTCTCAGTGAGCTTTAAGAAATGTGGACCACGACGGCGTTCGCTGGCGATCCGGTGCGGGTTCGATGCCGTGAGCTTTCAACACGTTGGCCACAGTGGAATCGGCGATGTGGTAACCGAGGTTCCTGAGTGCTCCCTGAATCCGGCGCCGCGTAAATTGTGTGAAATGCGGCATTTTGAGTTCGGCTGAGTTTTTTGACCCGACGGGCTACAATTGGGGAGTCGCAATTCGTCGCTCTGAAAAGGATGGTTTGATGCGGTCGATCCTACGTGCAGTGCTCACCGCCGCTGTCGCGGTGAGTTCTCTTTCAGCGACAGTCAGTGCCACACCTCCTTACGGTGATCCCAACCAACCGTATGATCGATTGCCCGCGACGCTCCAGACACCCCACGTCAAATGGGCGCGTCCTCTGGCAGGTGGGCCAGTCAAAGGCCTGTTCATCCTGCCGTATGGCGATTCCCGCGAGGTGGTGGAGATCGCCCAGCGTTTACAGCTTGATTACACGGTGATCATGAATGCGGGCCACACGGCCTGGGTCAATGGGTACGCCGAGGGAGATACCACAACACCCCTGACCGGTGTCGAAGCCACGCTGGTACTTGACCGTATCGCCAGCGAGCGGCTGAGCCTGGACCATCAGTATGATGTGATCGTGATTGGCAAGGTCTCCTGGGCAGTCATTCCCGCAACGTTGAGGAAACGGATTCTCCAGCACGTCGCACGTGGCAGCGGCCTTGTTTATGTTACCCCGCATCGCTTGAGCGAGGGTTACAACAATCGAACAGTCGTCGTGGATGGCCGTGACGAGGTCTTTGAGCAACTCTTTAAAACTGGTGATGGCGGTTCGCTGTCGGGCTGGATTCGGCATTCCACGCCTCTCGATACCCTGCCGATTCACATGCTCGAGTCAGAGGATCAGTTCACCCCGCTCGCAGGAGTTGCACCCCATGAACGGGCGCAGGCTGCTCTCTGCGTGACCACGTCCAGACACGGGGATGGCCGTGTCGTGGGACTCGATTATTTTGATCAGCAGATAGCCCGCAGGCATAGTAATTCCCTCACGCCTTACTGGAATCATCCGCTGGGCGACCATGATTCGGTCGCCTACGACCACTCTTTCGGAATCCTTGCTCGCTGCATGCTGTGGAGTGCCAACCGCCAACCCGTGGTGAAAACGAGGATCACTATTTCCTCACCGACAACAGAATTGCGTGCGCCTGTCGATGAAAAGACCAGCCGATTGGGCTGGCACGACCAGGTTCCCAATACGACCGTTGTCCGTGGGGCCATGACCGTGGTGCGCGTCACGACCACGGCAGGGACGGGGCAGGCTGCTCTTGTGGACTACACGCTCCGATCGCGTGGCGGAATGGTCGTCCTCCATGACAGGCTGCCATCTGCGCCGTCGGCCGAATTCAGATTGCCGGTCTTGCCTCGTGGTGACTACCTGGTCGATGTCCAACTGCTTGACAGGACTGGTGCTGTGATCGATTTTGCGTCCACCAGCCTGCGAGTGGAAAACGAACAACGTGTTGAGAAAATCACGGTGGACCAACCGTGGTACAAGGTTGGCCAGGTGATCTCCGGAAAGGTTGAGTTTTCCCATCCCCTTGGCGATGGCGTCTCGGCAGAAGTCATTGCCGTGGACACCTGGGGCCGGACGGTAGCCGAGGCAACGCTCCGTCCCGACGGGACCACCAGCGGCCAGTTCTCGATCCCGGTCAAGAATCCACTCTCGGAACTCTGGGATGTTGCCTGCCGGATCAGAGACGAGCGCGGGATCGTGGACGAACGGTCCATTCCGGTGCCGATTCCGAATCGCGCGTTCGACGATTACATGTTCATGCTGATCTTCTCTCCCACGCCCGGACGTGGCCACTGGAAGGGAGACCTGTATGGCCGTTTGATGCGGCAGCATGGCATCAATTCCACTTATACCTACCTGATCTACAGCCAACAGCACCAGTTCGTGCAAAACGCCCGTCACCATCTGCAGAGTATCGCTTACGCGGAACACCACGGAGAATTTCTCAGTCCTGAGGACCGAAACCGGGATCCGAACCAGGAGCAGCCAGACCTGGATCTTGCCGAGCTCAGCCGGATGCTCCGCGAGGTGGCCAGGACAGGTGAAAAACTGGATCCCGAACAGTTTCCATTTCGCATGCAGTACTTGGGCGCAGAATTCATCAACGGCCGGATCGACCAGTACAGGCAAGCAGCCCGTTTTGGTTCACCGTTTTACACGTTGACAGGCGAGAACTACCTCTCGGGGGAATTTGACGGCCGGGAGAATTCCGGATTCGGGGCAACAACGACCAGGGTCTTCCAGCAATGGTGCCGGGAACAGTACGGTAACGATCTCGAGAGCTTGAACGCGGAGTGGAACACGCGTTTCGATTCCTGGGACCAGGTGCGAGGAATCTTGCTGACCAAGGCTGTCGAGCAGGACCAGCTTCCCCGCTGGGTCGACTTTCGGTATTTCATGCGCTCGCGGGTTTGGAGCCAGTACTTCATCGACCTGACGAGAATGATGAGGCGGTTCATTCCCGCTGCGAGGACGGGACGGGTGGGGCATGATCATCATGACTTCTCACGTTATCGCCAGGAGATGACCAGTTCCAAGTTGTATATCGGCCAGGAGATTCACGCCCAGTGGCGTCACGCGCTGACGGTGGAACTCCCCCAGTCATTCTCGGCCAAGCGAAGTTTCCTGATGGCACCCCAGTCGGTTCTTCGCTGGAACTATGATCACCAGGTTAAGGTCAACCGCCAGCGGTATCCCTGGCTCGTGTTGATGCTTGGTTTGAACGGTTTTGACTGGGAGAACTGCCTGACCAATTCAACACTTGGCGGTTTAAGTTGTTTTACACCTGACTTTTCCCAGGCACTTCCCTTCTTCGAGGATTACTCACGCGAGGTACTCGCGATCCAGCGTGGCATCGGCAAGCTGACAATTGCCTCGCAACCTCATCGTTCCCGGGTCGCGATGCTCTGGGCTCCCTATAACCATTACATCTCTCGCACGCTGCCGTTTGAGGAGAACGGGTTTTCGGGTACCTGGATGTCGAACGTGAGCGTGATTGGTGGTGCGCCGGCGGATGCGCTCACACTGCTCAACTCGATCCGGGTCCGCCCGACGATCATCGCGCCGGAGGATCTACGGGAGGGTGGCCTTGCCAAGCAAGGTTTTCGAGCACTCGTCCTGCCGTACAACAAGGGAATGTCCCTGTCAGAGGCCGATGCCATACGCGCGTTCGTTAACGAGGGAGGACTGGTGATCGCCGACAACGACCCGGCCACCTATACCGAGCATGGTCGCAAACTGGAGAAAGGGCGGTTGGCTGACCTGTTTCCCGTGACCGACAGGATCCACCTGGAAAGAATCGGCAGAGGCCACGTGGCCTATCTTCCAAACGTTATCAACGGCTATACCGGCCGGCTCGAAAAAGAGGACTTCAGCGGTTCGGACGTCGTTGCCCGGCTCCTGCGGGAGCATGCCGGCCAGCAGCCACCGGTCGAATTGCTCTACCCGGACGGCAGGCCCCGCCGGGATGTTTTCGCACGCGTGTTTCACAACGGTTCCACCCAACTGCTGGGCCTGCTCTGCTCGGATACGGCGGCGAACCAGGAATCCTCACAAACTGTTCTCAAGCTTTCGTCCAAGCACTATGTCTATGATGTTCGCAACCAGGATTTCCTTGGGTTTGGCGATCGCATTACGCTGGAACTGGATTTGCAGCCCCGTTTCCTGGCATTGCTGCCGGCGCGGCTGGAGTCGATCGAATTCAGACGGGTGGAGCAGCCGGTTGCAGCCGGGACAGACCTGGCCATCACGGGGACGGTGCACTTCAACCGGGATGCCGGGCTGGGTGCCCTGTCGCAGGCAGTGCATCTGCGTGTCCTGGATGCAGAAGGAAACGAGCTGGAATGGTTCCGGAAGAATATCCTGTTTCGAGGAAGGACATTCACCGTCCATTTACCGCTTTCCCGGTCTATCGAGGCGGGCAGTTACCGTGTTACCGCCGAGCACGCACTCACCGGATTGGAGACGTCCACAACTTTCGAGGTGGTGAACCGATGATCTCCAGCGATCCCCCGCGCAAACAAAACCGGCCCAGGACCGGGGGGCTGGCCTCCGTACTTTTTATCCGTCCACTGGGTTCGGCTGGCCTGGTGAAGCGGGCCCTGGCCTTTCTTTGCCTGGCAGCCTTGCTCCCTGCCGCTGATCCCAAGAGCAAGCCGGTCGTCATCGTCAGCGATGATTTTGAGGAATGGTCATGGGAGCCGATTACCTTCTCGATGCGGGAGTCCGGCAGGAAACAGCTGAAGGCGGGAAAGCCGTTGCCGTTTGAACATCGCGGCCCACTCTACCGGCGTGCGAAGGGTTTTACCTTGCAAACGGGACGCATGGTCGAGGAGGCCGAGGCGTTCAAGGGACAGTCCATGTTACTGGCAGGTTGCCAGGTCGGCCTTCACGGCCGCTATTCCAAGCTCGTCAAAGCCGGCACGAAGTACCGCTACGAGGTATCGCTCAAGGGACACGGGACCTTTCATTTTCGAGCATGGGTGGGTGCAAACAACCCGACGACGGGCGAGTTTCGCTGGCTGGGTTTCCCGGACCTGGTCAAGATACAGGCCACGAAATCCTGGGAGACGCACAGGGGCGAATTCCAGTTGCCGGAGTTTGAAACGACCACGTTCAAGCTCCCCGCCAAATCGTCCGCAGCCATCGTTGTCCAGGAGGGCGACGAGATTGTCATTGATGACTTTACGATCTGGTCGCTCGAAACAGAATGAGCATGCTGCGACCAGGGGCGTATCTTCCCCGCAGCGTGGCCAGATGTCGTTCAGCTTCAGTGCAGTTCACGCAGCCCGTCGGGGGTAGGTCAGTTGGCACAGAACCCATCTGGGAAATGTCGGATCAGGCGAGTGGTCGGGGGACCTGTGTCCTGGGGCTGGTTCAATGCAAACCGTGGAGTGCTTGAGGCAATGGGAGGTCTGAAATGACAAACCGGTTGTTCCTATTCCTGCTCCTGACGAATCCGGCATCTTTGCTGGCTCTGGATAGCCAGCAGTTCAGCATCCCTCCGGGCAGGAGACAGTTGTTTCTGGACGACCACACGGTTGACAAGATCGTAAACCTCACAAGAACGTTGCATCAACCACAGAAGAAGGGTGCGGTCATCAAGCCTGAGAAGCCATGGGAGAGAATGGACGTCCAAACGCGCAGCGTGCCGGCTTGGGACGCAGAAAACAAGGTCTTCAAACTTTGGGTAAACGCGATCGGTCGGAACTCGGATTTCATGGCCGGCCCCACGTACTTCGAGAGTAAGGACGGGGTTCATTGGACGAGGCCAATTCTCCGACAATACGAGTTTCAGGGCTCTCGCGAGAACAACATTCTTGCGATTGATCCGAAACTGAAATGGCCTCAGAACGCCATTTTGAACGTCGTGCGTGATCCCGACGACCCCGATCCCGAACGCCGATACAAAGGGTTCCTGGGACGTAGCGGCCGCCAGCCGATCGTCAGCCCCGATGGGATTCATTGGAAGCGATTGCGAGGCAAGATCCCCTCGAACGACGAGTCGAACATGAGCTACGACCGTCTGACCGGCATGTTCATTGCCACCCTGAAATGCGGTGGGCCTTACGGTCGCTCGCACGCTGTTTCGATCAGCAAGGAATTCGAGCATTGGACGAAACCGAGGCTGCTGTATCATGCAGACGCCGAGGACCAGAAGCGAGGCAAGGCAAGGATCTTGGAGCGTCTGGCGGATCCCATGCGGCAGGATCCGGTTTACAGCGATCCCGGCTACTACAAAGTTGACATCTACAACGTAGGAGTCTTTCGGTATGAGGACCTCTACGTTATCTTGCCGGCGATGTTTCACATTACCGGTCCGCGTCCCAACGGGAACGTGGACGGATTCAGGCACATCGAACTGGCCTACAGCCGCAACTTGACTTCCTGGACACGGCTCGCCGACCGTCAACCGTTCATCGACACTTCACCAGCCGGCAGCGACGCCTGGGATACGATGACCTTGCTTCCACCCAGCGCGCCGCTGGTGCGTGGTGACGAATTGTGGTTCTATTACTCGGCGGCCAAGTATCGGGGTACACCGCCGAATCCGCCTCCGCACCGCGGGGCCGTCTGTTTGGCGGTCCTCAGACGCGATGGGTTCATGTCGCTTGATGCCGCAGAGCAACCGGGCATCCTCCTGACGAAGCCGTTTGTGGCTAGCGCCCCGGCGGTGCTGGTGAACGTGGATGCGACGGACGGGTCACTCGAGGTGGAAGTACTTGGCCGTGACGGCGCGGTGTTGGCCGTGTCCAAGCCGGTCCGGGGAGATAAACCGCAGGGCCGTGTCGTGTGGAAGAAGGGTGACTGGGCGGGCCTCATGCAGCAAACGGTCAGGCTCAGGTTTCGTATCCGTAATGCGAGTCTGTATTCATTCTGGCAAGATGGCTGACGTCTCGCGCAGCTGTTCCCCGAATCTGGACCGGGGGACGACGTCGAAGTGCGACACACGAGGTTTTACGTCAGCGAGTTGCGGCGAGTGTGAGGATTGCCATCAGCCAAGTCCTGCCCCGCGAACCGAGCAAATGGATTAACCATGTTGAGTGAAACACGATTCAACCGGGCTCGTTCATCGGTGAATGTCCATTTGTCGACAATCGCAGCCATGGTGTTGGTCACGACACCATTCCTCCTCGAGGCGGTCGAGCCGGCGAAGCCGATCGACGTCGGCTCGCGTCTGGAACTGCTCGTGGACGACTATCTCATCGAGTCGATGGAGAACCTCGAATTCCGACTGCACTCACCGAAATCGCAAGAGCGGGTGATGGTCTTCGACAAGCCCTGGGAAAATGGCCCTTACTGCGATTACGTAACCGTTTTCCAGGACGGCGAGCTGTATCGCATGTATTATGCCAGCCACCTCGATGCGCCTGGCAACTTCGGCGGGGAAAACCACGTGGCGTGCTATGCGGAAAGCCGCGACGGAATCCATTGGACCAAGCCGGCGCTGGGAATTGTTGACTACGAAGGTTCGAAGAAGAACAACATCGTGTTGCGCGGTCGGTCGTGCCCCAACTTCACGCCGTTTCTGGACACCAGGCCCGGCGTGGCCGCAGACCAGAAGTACAAGGCCGTGGGAGGCAATCCGAGGGGGGACCGGCCGAGGCCGGAACTGTTCGTCTCGGGCGACGCCATACACTGGCGAAAAGTCGGCGAGGTATCGACCCCCGGCGCCTACGATTCGCAAAACGTCATGTTTTGGGACGCAATCGGGGAGCAGTACGTCTTTTACTTTCGGGTTTACGAAGGGCGCCGCCACATCGCCCGCGCCACGTCGCCCGACTTTCTCACTTGGTCGAATGGGCAGTCGATCGACTTGGGCCAGACGCCGAAAGAGCACCTTTACACGAACGCCACGATCCCCTACTTCCGTGCCCCGCACATGTACTTGGCGTTTCCGATGCGCTACGTGTGGACCAGGTCGCCTTTGGTCAAGGTGCGTAAGGGGGGTGTCTGCGATGCAGTCTTCATGTCCAGTCGCGACGGAGTTCATTTCAGCCGTCGCCACATGGAAGCGTTCATGCGGCCCGGACCCCATCGGCGCAATTGGACTAAGCACAGCATCATGATCGCCTGGGGCTTGCTGCCGTTGTCGGAAGACGAGATTTCGCTTTACGTGTCTCAACACTACTTCACCGACACGAATCACTTGATCCGCGCGGTGCTGCGGACCGACGGGTTTGTGTCAATGCGAGGCCCGTACTCCGGCGGCGAGTTCACGACCAAGCAGATCAGCTTCTCGGGTCACAATCTGGTGATCAACGCGGAAACCAGCGCCGCCGGAAGCATCCGCGCGGAGATCCTCGACGCCGACGGAAAGCCTTTGGAAGGGTACCGGGCCGAAGATTGCACCGAGTTTTATGGCGATACGACGGCTCACACTGTCCACTGGAAAGGGGGCCGTGATCTCAGCCGGTTGGCAGGTAAGCCGGTACGGGTCCGATTCCAAATCCGCGACGCCGACCTGTACTCGTTCCGCTTCGCAGCCACCAAGTAGGCGATCTTCTGGTGCTAGCCACATGGACATGCCGGATTGGCAGCATCGTCGGCAGGTGCTCAATCGACTAAGCGCCCCAACGAACCGGCGCCGCGTAAAAGGTCTGACAGATCCGTTAGAATCAGCGGTGTGATTTTACCAGGGAATGAGCTCCGGGATTTCCACCATCGAGCCTGCATGAAAGGAACATTGTTTAACAGAAAGAAAGCAGACGAAAGGGGAGGGATCGTGAGAAAAAAGCAAACGACAACAACGATTTCGTTGGTGTTTTTTTCGTACTGGGTTCGGTCTCTTCTCAAGAAGAAAACCAGTTACAGGTTCTCAACGAACGTGGCATCACGTACACGCTAAGAAAATCAGAATGACCCGATTCCCAATCGAATTCACATCCTGCGCGTTGATTTAGCCCTCGACAAAGTAAAACCTGTCGTGGCCCTCGGCCCGACCCGGACGGAGATGGTCCTCCTGGCCGCTGACTGCCCCAGAAACCGCGTCATCGGAATCGAAAACCATACAGGTCCGCGTCGCGCATCCTGATGTACAGACGCACGGTCTTGCCCATCAACGATTCCAGATCGGCTTCGTTCCACCGCACATTGTGTTCAATGCAATTGGAACGAATAGGCCGGCAGGATTTGATGTGAAAGCCCTTTTCGAGATGCGTTCGCCCCTGCCGGTCGCGGACCACGTAATTCGGCAGACGCCCCGGCGGGTAACCGGGAATGCGCATCTCGCGGTCCAAGCCGATCCCGACGGCAACTTCACCGCGGCTGGCGTCCACGTTCAATTGCAGCGTCTTGCCGCTGACGCGGATCGGCTTTGTGATCAAGATCTGCGGCTCGTCGCGCGCGGTCAGGCTGACGTAGCGGTTGTGCTTCTGGACATACAAAGCGCCCCGCATCTTGAGTTGCCGATCGTGATAGGGCGCGCCGTGTTCCCCGTCCATCACATTGCAGTAAAACCAGTCCTCGTCCCCCATCCGCACGGGCGCGGCGTACAGAATCACGCAACGGTCTGCGCTGTCGTGTTCGGCACCATGTGGAATCCAGGCCCGGCGGCTGACCGTACGATCCCACGTATAGCCTCCGTCGCGGCTGACGAGAATCCGCACGTCCATCGGACCTTTCATGTGCAGGCGGCCGATCAATTCCTGTTCCAACACCGCCATGTCCGGCCGCGTGTGGTCGGCCATGAACCAGGAACCATAGCCCAGCACAACACCTTCGGTGTGGATCGCGTGCATCCCGTAGATCTCGTCAAAAGCATGCGGCGCGGTCGAGTCCTCGGCATCGGGGTACAACACGGGCCGCACGGTCCACTGCTTGAGATCGCGCGTGGACCAGCGGGCGATCGATCGTGTGGGAGGATGATTCGGCGTTTGCCGCATATAGACCCAGTCCTGATGCTGGTCGTCCCAGAAGTGCAGCGCCAGTTTGTAGCTCGGCTTGACGCCCGCTTCGACCAGTTTTTTTCGCCAGTCGGGATCGCCGATGAAGTCGGGTGGCTGGGCTCCAAAAAACAACCGCAGACGCCAATCGGAGTCGTTTCCCAACGCGACGACAAACCGTTTTTGGGGATCGCTGACGTTCCCGAACCGGCCCAGATCGACGGGCGGGCTGCAGGGTACGAGATTGTTCTGCTTCGAGCCTCCGGCTTGCACGAGGCCCAAATCCGGCTTTTCCCAGTGCAGTCCGTTCTGACTGACCGCGTACCCGATCGGCTCTTTGACTGCTGCCCCATAGGCCCGGTAATAACATTCCAGCCGACCGTCTTTTCGGCGACCGACATACATCGGTCCGCCGATGTTCGTTTCCCACGGCTGATCCGCCTTGAGCACGACACCCCGCGGTTGGGGACGATGCAGCACCCGCCGAAACCCCGTGCTGCGTTCGATCACGTGGTTGTCTAGAAACAACTGCCAGTGCGGTTCACGAGCCTGGCGGCTTTGTGGGCCAGCGTTGGTTTCCCCTTCCGGGGCCGGCTTTTGTCCAGGCCGGCCGGCGGCGAAAACCAGGACTTCGGCCAATCCCACCTGGCCGCGGGGATCCACGCCGAAATGTTCAATCGCGTGCAGTCGAATGTACCGCGATCGCGTACCCCGAGGAAAGCGGTACACGAGGTCCGGAGAACGCGTCTGGACATGGCCTATGTTGGGCAGCTTGAAACGTTTGTGCGTCACATCATAGTCCACCTCGCCCAGCTGTCCGGCCGCCGTCGTTCGACTGGAGGTCTGGATCGACAACTGCTTGGCGCGACGATCGATTTCCGGTCCGTCGGCCCAGTTCCAGATCCAGATCTGGCCCAGCTCGGTTTCGGCCGGCAACTCGAATTCCAACCAGGCCTTCTGGCAGTCGCCTTTGGCCGTCAGCCACATGCCGTGATGCTTCGGATGGGCCGCCGGATGGTCTTGATACCACTCGTGCACCGGATGATTCGCTGCAGGCGCAGCGACTCCCGAGGTCGCGGCAACGCAGGACAACACCTGCTCCCGATATCCCATCAAACCGTAAGGCGCGTTGCCGCCGGTGCGAGGATCAAAGTGCTTCGCGCCCAGCAGCAGCTTGTCCACGTGAAAGCCAAATTGTGCTCCCGCTCCGTCACTGCTGTTCGACGAGGCAATCGCTTTGACCGGAACGAGTGGCTGACGGCCCGACTCGACGTCACCCGCTTTCAACGCCGGCAAACATCCCACTACCAGCAACAGGCTTCCGATTCTCAGAAATGGAATCAACATTTCCTGCCTCATCGTTTTCCCCGTTGAGTTGAACACGGTGCTGCGATTGTGTGACACCTCGATCTCCTTCCACAGAATGTGCAGGCGGTCCGCGGTGGACCGGCCATCATAGGCAACTTCCTCGCGCTTCTCGACTCCGAGACAACGCTGTCATCGACCATCGATCCGGCCACTCCGGCATGAGACGCCTGGGCGTCGAGCAGATCCGGAGGCCTTTCGGCCGTCGTGCGTCATGCGACCACGGATCGTGGAATTCCGATCCGGCCACAGGGGTCTGCCGGGCGAATCGGCACGGTCAGGGGACTTTCTGGAGTTCACGAATTGCGGAAGCCGTTTTCGTCCCCTATTCTGCAGAAGAGCGAACTGTGGCCTGTGGAGTCCGGGCGCAGTCTCGATGCGCAGTCATCGGGGTACGGCGTTTATGCCCGATCACTCCCATTACGAGTGTCGACTCCAGGCGGATTACAAAACGGACGAGACCACCGATGCCGCTTCCGCGCCCCATCCAGATCCGTCAGCTGACGCGCCGCTCACTCGTCGGGCGCGCGGCCCTGGCCCCGCTGGCGTTTCTGGCGGGCAAGCCAACCTTCGCCGATTCGCAGCAACTGGCGGCGGGCAGTGCCCGGGCCTGCATCTTCCTGCACATCACCGGCGGTCCCGCGCAGCAGGAAACGTTCGACATGAAACCGAACGCCACGGGCGCGGCGCGTGGGGAATTCGACCCGATCGCGAGTCACGTGCCAGGGATCGATGTCTGTGAATTGATGCCCCGCACTGCGCAGATCACAAGGCACCTGTCGATCATTCGATCACTGCACCACGACCAGACATTCCATGGTGCGGGGACACACTACAATCTGACCGGTTTTCCTCACCATCGACGGACTCCGCAACCGGAGTACTACCTCGACAGCCGGGACGCGCCGAGCATCGGCGCGGTGTTTCAGCAGCTGCAGGGATTCCAGGCGGGGCTGCCCGCGTCGGTCCAATTGCCTTACTGGATCCAGCAGGGCGGCATGGGTCGTTTTGCCGGCCAGGATGCGGGATTCCTCGGTCGCAGATTCGATCCGCTGCGTGTGTTCCACGAGGCCAAGGACGACCTGCCCGGCCGCTTGCCGGAGTCGTTTCGGCTGCCGGGTGAGGTCTCGGTACGGCGACTGGATCGCCGCACGCGGTTGTTGAGCCAGCTGAACCGCCTGGGGTCGGGCCACATGCGCGCACCCAGCCAGTCCGGTTGGGATCGTGAACGAGAACAGGCGTTGGAGGTCCTGCACGCGGGCGGAGCGTGGCGGGCGTTTTCGATCGCCGACGAGTCACCAGGCACGCGTGCGCTGTACGGCGACCACAAGTTCGCCCGCAGTTGCCTGGTCGCGCGGCGGCTGGTCGAGGCGGGCGTCAAGATCGTGCAAGTCTGCTGGCCGGGACACGAAAACCACTTCGACACACACGCCGGCCACTTCCCCGACATGAAGAACCACTTGTTGCCACCGATGGATCAAGCCTACGCCGCATTGATCTCCGACTTGGCCCAGCGCGGGATGCTGGACGAGACGTTGGTCGTCTGGTCCGGCGAGTTCGGCAGAACTCCGTCTCTCAATGGAAACAAGCCAGCGGGACGCGACCACTGGCCGTGGGTCTACACCGGTGTGTTGGCCGGCGGCGGCATCCGGGGAGGCGCGCATGTCGGCAGCAGTGACGCGCAGGCCGCCTACCCTCACGAAGACCCCGTGCACGTCTCGCGTTTCGTTTCCACGATTTACCACGCCCTGGGTTGCACCGAGCGGACAGTCGTCCACGACATCCAGCGGCGACCGCACCACGTCCTGCAGGCCAAGCCTCTGTTGCAGCTGTTCTGATGCAGCTGTTCTGATGCAGCTGTTCTGATTTGGCGGCTCGACCAGCAACGCGCGCCTCGCGGCGACCGCATCAATTCACTTTGCAGGTCAGCCCCCCATCCACGACGAGCTGAGTTCCGGTGATGTATTTCGCGTCATCAGAGGCCAGGAACAGCGCGGCATGAGCCACGTCCCAGGCATCACCCATGTGTTGCATGGGCACCTGGCTGTCGCGGATTTCAATCATTTTGTCCACATCGCCGTCGGCGTAGCAGTCTTTCAGGGGTTCCACGATCATCGGTGTGTTCATCAGGCCGGGAAGAATCGAATTGGCCCGAATGTTTTTCGCCGCGTATTCGAGTGCGACGGACTGCGTGAGCTGCAGAACGGCCGCCTTGCTGGCGCTGTAGGAAACGTAGGGGATGCCCGTATAGCGAATCGCCGTGATCGAAGACACATTCACGATCGCACCACTGCCCTGCTGTTCCATGTGCGGCAGCACGTGCTTGCACGTCAGAAACATGCTCTTGAGATTGACCGCCATGACGCGGTCCCAGCTGTCTTCGCTGGACGCCACCGGCCCCCCGACTTCCACGATGCCAACGTTGTTGTGCAGCACGTCGATCCGGCCGTAGGTCGCCAGGCAGTTGTCGACCAGTTTCTGCACTTGGGCGGAACTGGTCACGTCGGCTTGATGCACCGTGCAATCGCCACTTTCCCCGGAGATAATCTGAGCGGTCTCTGAAACCGCGTCGGGATTGATGTCGACAGCGAACACCCGCGCGCCTTCGCGAGCGAACAGTACGGCGGTGGCCTTGCCATTCCCCCAGCCTGGCCCCGAGGAACCGGCACCAGTGACGATGGCCACCTTGTCTTTTAAGCGTTCACCCATCTGTCGATCCTCGACCTGCTTTCCCGTTCCCGTGTTGCACGCTGCGGTCATGAATACTCGAGGTGCTGACAATGCACAAGTTGCGGCCCCGTCGTCCTGAAAAGAATCTGCCGGCGCGAGGTCACGCAAGCCCGCGGCAAGTGTTACACTGACGGCCTCCCGGCCGTAGAGCTCATCCGGAGCCACCGGCATCCCGCATCCCACGAGCATCGGGTTTGGTCCGCCATGAACATTGGCACGCTGTTGACAAACTCGGCCCTGAGCTTCCCGGACAACCTGGCAATTGTTCACGGCGCGGACACTTGGACGTATGCGGAATTCAATGAACGCGCCAATCGTTTCGCGGATGGCTTGCGGCAACTGGGCGTGGGGAAATCCGAGCACGTCGCCTTGCTGATGCACAACAGCCCGCAGATGCTGGAAGCGATGTTTGCCTGTTTCAAGTTGGGCTGCGGCGCGGTGCCCATCAACTTCCGGCTGCATCCCAACGAGTTTTCGTTCATCATCGATCACGCGCAAGCTCCGATCCTCGTGACTTCCAGCTCGTTTCAGGCGGCTCTCAAGGATGTGCGTCAGCAGATGCCGCGGGTCGACCACATGATCACGACCGGCGAATCCGACGAAGACTTCCTGGACTACGAGACAGTGCTGGGCAGCGGTTCACCCGAATTTTGCGACCGTCAGGTCTTGCCGGATGACGTGGCGTGGCTGTTCTACACGTCGGGTACCACGGGGCGTCCCAAGGGCGCCATGCTGACGCACCGCAACCTGATGGGCATGACGATGAACTGCTTTGCCGACATGTGCCTGGCCTGCGGTCCGACCGATGTGACGCTGCACGCCGCTCCCCTGTCGCACGGCAGCGGTCTGTACGCGATCCCCAATACGGCCAAGGCCGCGGCGCACGTGATTCCCAGCGAGCCATCGTTTGATCCGCAGCAGGTTCTGGAATTGATCGAATCCCACCGTGTGACGAACATCTTCGTGGCCCCCACAATGCTCAAACGTCTGATCGACGCTCCCGAGATCAATCGGTACGACCTGGGTTCACTGCAAGCGGTTGTGTATGGCGGAGGTCCCATGTTGGTTGAGGATCTCGAGCAGGCCATCGCCGCGCTGGGCCCCTGCCTGGTTCAACTCTACGGCCAGGGCGAATCGCCGATGACGATCACGTACCTGCCGCACCAGGATCACGTACTGGACGGCACCGCCGATCAGAAGCGGCGACTGGCGTCCGCCGGCATCGCCCGGACCAACGTCGAAATCGCCGTCGTGGACGCCCAGGACCGTGCCCTGCCCGTCGGAGAAATGGGCGAAGTCGTCACACGTTCGGACCTGGTGATGAAGGGATATTGGCGCGATGCACAAGCCACCACACAGTCACTGCGAAACGGCTGGCTGCACACGGGTGATATCGGCTATCTCGACGAACGCGGATATCTGTTCTTGATGGACCGTTCGAACGACATGCTCATCAGCGGCGGCGAAAACGTGTATCCTCGTGAAATTGAGGAGGTCCTGGTGCGGCACCCGGCGGTTCGCGAAGTCGCCGTGATCGGAATTCCCGACGACGAATGGGGCGAAGCGGTCAAGGCCGTCGTGTCGACGGTCGAGGGGGCTGCGGTTACGGAGCGGGAATTGATCGATTTCTGCAAAGATCATATCGCCAGCTACAAGAAACCCCGCTCCGTCGACTTCGTGGCCGAGTTGCCGCGCAACAATTACGGAAAGATCGTCAAACGGGAACTGCGCGAAAAGTACTGGCGGGGACGAGAGCGGCGCGTGAATTGAAGCGAGCTGCTGGAGGCGATGTACCGTGTTCCGGCGGCAGACGAGGCTGCCGCCCACGGAACCGAACGAGAGCACAGCGGCAGGCGTGATTGATCTCTCCATTTGTTTCCTTTTTCGGCTGTGCGTTCATGACCAGAAAACGACAACTCGGACGCCAGGTGGCGGTTGTGGGAGCGGGGATGTCGGCGTTCGACATGTTCTCCGAAAGAGACTCGAAGGACCTGTTCATCGAGGCCTTTCAGAACATGCGGGACTCGGTCGATCAAGGCCTCGATCCCGCGGACATCGAAGCACTTTACTTCGGGAACTTCACGAACGACTTCTTCGTACGCCAGTCCCACTGGGGAGCGATTTTGTCGGATGCGCTGGGCCTGGTTCCCAAGCCGGTCACGCGGACCGAAGGCGCCTGTGCCTCCAGCGGCCTGGCCTTCCGCGAAGCCGTCTTCGCCATCGCATCAGGGTTCTACGACATCGTGTTGACTGGTGGTCTGGAGGAGATGTCGAAGCGGCCGACCGCCGAGGTGGCCGAGGGGCTGGCGCTGGCTGCGATCCCCTACGAACGCAACGTGGGTTTCACGTTTCCCGGAGTGTTTGGCGTGATCGCCAACGCGTACTTCGAAAAGTATGGAGCTGCGCGCGAACACCTGATGGACGTGACCATCAAGAGTCATCACAACGCCGCGTTGAATCCCGCCGCACAGCTCAATCAGTCGATTCGACAAATCATGGATTCCAAGGCGGACCGCGCCGAAAGCCGGGGACAGCCCCGTCCCTCGTGGTCCAGCGAGAAGGACTTTTTGTACGACGACAAAGCCAACCCGGCCGTGGCCAGTCCGATCCATCTGTTTGACTGCTGTCCAATCAGCGACGGCGCCAGCTGCCTGCTGCTGGTGGCCGAAGAACTGGCGCACAATTTCAGCGACACGCCGCTGCACGTGGCCGGAATCGGCCAGGGCAGCGGCCGCGGCCTGCAAGCTGCCGAAGATCTCACCAGCTTCGAAGCCACGCGGGCCGCGGCACGCGAAGCCTATGACATGGCGGGACTCGAACCGCGGGATATTCAGTTCGCAGAAGTGCACGACTGTTTTTCAATCGCCGAGATCCTGCACATCGAAGACCTGGGGTTTTTCGAACCCGGCACAGGCTACCGTGCGGTGAGCGACGGGCTGACTCGACTCGACGGACCGAAACCGATCAACACCTCGGGAGGCCTCAAATGCAAGGGCCACCCGGTGGGCGCGACGGGAGCGGCGCAGTTGGTCGAAGTCTGGAAGCAGTTGCGGAACGAAGCCGGACAGCGGCAACTGCCGAACGAAACTCTGCGAATTGGAGCGGCGCACAACCTGGGCGGTACGGGTGGCACCTGCACGTTCACGATCCTCGAAAGGAGATGACCGCGTGCACACGCGACCGTTCAACGACCATTCGTTCGCCAGCTTCCTCCGGGAAAAACAACTGATGGGCTCCCGCTGCGGCGATTGCCAGAGACTGTTTGTGCCACCCCGGGCGATGTGTCCCGAGTGCCACGGGGCGAACTTGAATTGGGAACGCCTGCCAGAGACCGGAAAACTCGTGGCCTACACGCACATGGCACTCGTCGCACCGGATCTCGCCGAACAAGGTTATGGTCGGGACAATCCGTGTTGCGTGGGCGTCGTCGAACTTCAGGCCCGAGTGCGGATCGTGGCCCGGCTGGAGGCCACAGACCGGGTGGACACGGTGCCGATCCCGGTGGGCCTGCCGGTGCGCGTCCTGTTCCCCGACGAAGAAGCCTCCACCCACACGCACCCGGTCCTGGTCTGCGTCCCCGATACCGCGTCCGACGCACAGCGGGATTGACCCGGGCCAGCTGTCGGACCCAACCCGAGAGTGACTCAAACCACGCGAAAAACCATGACCGTCGGCGCGACGGACCGTGCCTGCGAGACACGCCACAGGACATCACTTACAAGCACAGTCAACGGAACAGGGACCGAGACCATGGAATTTGAGGAACTGCGCAATCGTCTGCTGCCGCTGGATACGGCCTGTGTTTGTGATGGCAACAAGGCACTCCGCGCGGACAATCCGGAAGTCAAAGCGTTCCGCGTACCCGACGCGGGCATTCGCCCCATTCGCAGTGGCCTGAAGTTGGTTGGCCGGGCCCGCACCATCCGCTGCCACAACGACTTTCTGACCGTGATCCAAGGACTCCGCGACGCCGTGGCGGGTGAAGTGCTCGTCATCGATGCCCAAGGCAGCGAACGCGCGGTTTGCGGCGGGCTGTTTCCGACCGAGGCTCTGCGCAAAGGGCTGGCCGGGATTGTCGTGGACGGCCCCTGCCGCGACACACGCACAATCCGCTCGCTCGAGTGCCCTTACTACGCCCGGTCGTTTGTTCCGTATGCGGGAACGACGACACACATCGGGCAGACCCAGGTTCCCGTCACCTGTGGTGGAGTCCAGGTCCATCCGGGAGACATCGTGTTCGGTGACGACGACGGACTTGTCATCGCCACCAGCGATGAATTCGCCGCGGCACTGCCGATCGCCGAGACCATCCAACGCACCGAAGAGATCATGCTCGCCAAAATGGCAACGGGCACGAGCCTGATGGAGATGTTGAATTTCGAAACGCATTGCGCGGCGCTGCAAGCAGGCGAAACCAGCCGACTGCAGTTCACCGTCTCGCCGATCTGAGCGGCGCAGCGGATCACTCGCGGCGCGAAACGCCTCAGGAAGTCGCCCGCGCAATAATGGCGTTTTGACCTTACCGCTTAAGTCAAAGATTCCAAAATCAAGTTGGTCGACTCGATGATGCGCTGATCACGTGGACGCAGATCCGGTTCGAAAGCTTTGCCCGTCAAGTGCTGCAAACCAACGATATAGCGAACGGCAATTTCATTACTTTGCTCTGTTGAAAACTGCATGTCTGTATTCTTGACCATGCCACGGGCAAATTCTTTTGAAAAGGAAACCGGTGTGCCATCGCGTTCCATCACCGAACCATCATCGGTCAGTTTCCAAAAGCGGGACGAATCCATCGTGTAAAGTTCATCCGCCGCAACGATTTGGTTAGCGACGTTGATGCCGTGTTCTGTCTTGGTGTCGACCAACACCATGCCTTTTTCACGCAGATATTGTGACACGATACCGAAGGCCATGATCGATGCGTTACGAATGCGCTGGTACTGGCCTAGAGTGCAAACTCCATTCTCGATCAAATAGGACGGATCGATGGTTCGGTCAACTTTGTCCTTGGTTGAAGGAGTGTCCATGAGATAGGAGAGTTTGCCATTCGGGCTGAGTGAATTGACATCAAGTTCATGCCCGGCATATTCAAATTCGGAGTGTCCCTCCTCTTTGGCTTTCAGCCAATGTTGATACAAAGAAGTGGATGTCGAACTTTCGGCCATGTACATGCGCTGTACATTTTCAACCATGAGCAG
>Ga0315336_1002346_pt1 | contig 29432 bp, 33 predicted proteins | sample ASW5metaG_FD_204512 | JGI IMG/M metagenome (GOLD analysis project Ga0315336, IMG submission 204512) | Ammonia-oxidizing marine archaeal communities from Monterey Bay, California, United States - ASW #5 | ecosystem: Environmental > Aquatic > Marine > Intertidal zone | place: USA: California... | reverse complement strand
ATTATTTGGATCAAGTTGATTTGCAGGAGCACAAAAGCTTTGATGCTTTTGAAGTTTGGCGAAAAGAGGTAGGTCAGCGCCTTGTCCTCCTCACCACCAAAACCAGCATCCCGCATACAGACGCAACTTACCAAGATACAGACATCATAATGGTAGGTCGTGAGAGTGCTGGTGTGCCGGACGATGTCGCTGAAATATCCGACGTGAATTTGCGCATTCCCATGCGACAAGATACACGTTCAATCAATGTCGCCATTGCCGCATCTCTCGTGTTAAGCGATGCATTACGCCAAACGAACCATTGGGCAAACCTGTCATGAGCATCACCGATATCGATCAAAAGAAAGAAACTGCAAGCAAATGGTTCCGCGAGTTACGCGACCAGATCTGCGCAAGTTTTGAACAAATCGAAGAAGAATTGACCGGCACCTACAGTGACCGTTCCTCTGGCAAATTTGAACGCAAACCTTGGGACCGCACCGATCAAACCAGCGGCAAACCAGGCGGCGGCGGCGAAATGTCGATCATGCATGGCCGTGTGTTTGAAAAGGTTGGCGTTCATATTTCAACGGTACACGGTGAATTCAGCGAAGAATTCGCCCGCTCGATGCCCGGCACGCAAAACTCACGGGCTTTCTGGGCCAGCGGCATCTCCTTAATTGCGCATATGCAAAACCCAAATGTGCCAGCGGTGCATATGAACACCCGAATGGTTGCCACAGAAGAATCATGGTTTGGTGGCGGTGGCGACCTGACGCCTGTGCTCGACCGACGTCGCACCCAAGAAGACCAAGACACAATCGACTTTCATGCATTCATGAAAGCAGCATGTGATGCGCATGAATGTGCAGACTACAAACGCTACAAAGAATGGTGCGATGAGTATTTCTATCTGCCTCACCGTAAAGAGCCACGCGGCACAGGTGGCATATTCTACGACCGTCACAACTCAGGTGATTGGGACGCGGACTTTGCCTTCACGCAAAATGTTGGCCGCAATTTCCAAGACATTTATTGCGAGCTTGTTCGCCGCAACTTCAACACCCCTTGGACCGAAGCCGATCGTGATGAGCAGCTTATCCGTCGTGGCCGCTATGTGGAATTCAACTTGCTGTATGATCGTGGCACAACGTTTGGCCTTAAAACGGGCGGCAATGTAGAGAGCATTCTTTCGTCCATGCCGCCAGAAGTGAAATGGCCGTAGCAAATTATTTGCAAAAAATTTCACAGACCTGTCGAAATGATCGTATCTTGTTCGACAACTGGGTATAGGCGCAAATGATTGCGCCCAATAATTCAGAACGTACAAGGTGAGAAACAATGCAATTCCTAGCTCTTATTTATAACACTGAAGGTGCAGATTCTTCTTATGAAGGTGGCATGCCACAGATCATGGCCGACTACGGTAAATTCGGCGAAGAAGCGACAGCAGCTGGCGTCATGCTTGGCGGCAATGCTCTAGAAGCAGTTTCAACAGCCACGTCAATTCGATCACGCGACGGCAAAACCAGCCTGACCGACGGCCCATTTGCTGAAACAAAAGAACAGCTGGGCGGCTACTACTTGCTTGAGTGCAAGGACCTTGACGAAGCGACGATGTGGGCAAGCAAAATCCCAACAGCGAAGTACGGCACAATCGAAGTTCGTCCAATCATGGTTTTCGACAATTAATTCGAGCGAAATCTCCAAACATCTGTCCCGAGTTTTGCGACAAGACTCGGGACGGATACTAGCGAGCCTTATCAAACAATTCGGCAATTTCGATCGAGCCGAAGATGCGCTGCAGGATGCCGTGACTGAGGCCCTGCGCGTTTGGCCGGAGCAAGGGTTGCCTAATAATCCACCAGCTTGGCTCCACGCAGCATCAAAAAGGCGCGCGATTGATCGCTTGCGAAAAGAGCAGCGGCATAACGCTAAAGAGACCCAGCAAATCTTGCTCGATCTCGACGCAGACAAAGAAGATATGGCAGAGACCGATTATGACATTCCAGACGAGCGGCTGCGGCTAATCTTTACCTGTTGCCACCCTGCACTGTCCCCAGAAGCTCAACTGGCGCTAACGCTGCGCACCCTTGGTGGTCTAACCGTTCGCGAAATTGCACGGGCGTTTCTGTCTAGCGAAACGGCAATGTTACAACGCATTACCCGTGCCAAGAAAAAGATCCGCGACGCCGGCATCCCATACGAAATTCCGAAGAGAGAGCAGATCGTTGAACGTCGCGAGATCGCTCAAAAAATCATCTACTTAATTTTCAACGAGTCTTACTCAGCATTTGAAGGTCAAACGCTGACACGTGAAGACCTTGCAAATGAAGCCATTCGCCTTTGTGAAATGCTTTTCCAATTGGACCCTGACGCTGAAACCGGCGGCCTGCTGGCCCTTATGCAGTTCACTCATTCGCGCCGCCACGCACGTTTAGACCAAGACAACAACATGGTCAGCCTAGAGCACCAAGATCGCGACAAGTGGGATAGAGGCGCAATCGACAACGCCTACAAGTTACTGATCTCACAGTTCGAGCTGGGTCAGCTCGGTCCATATCAGTTGCAGGCAGCCATCAGCAGCCTTCATTGCACGGCAAAAGACTGGGCAAGCACAGATTGGCGGCAAATCTGCGCTCTGTACGGTGCACTCGGTGCATATGACGCATCGCCGGTCATCACGCTTAACGCCGCAATGGCCCAAGCAAATATGGGCGAACCGCAAAAAGCATTAAAACGTCTAGCCGAAATTGAAGAGGAACTAAGCTCTTATCAACCGTTTTATGCCGCGCGTGCAGAAATTCAAATCATGTTGAAGGCCAACCACTTAGCCCGCTCAGACCTGTCCAAGGCTATGGAGCTTTCGAGCAACAAGGTCGAAGTTGCCTTCCTTGAAAGCAAAAGAGACGGTCTAAAGTAACCTTTTGGCAACCATATCTTAACTGTTCGCTAACCATAATGCTCACTATGAAAGCGATGCTCTACGGCCAGAATCAGTCGAGATGGAAATCTAATGAGATGTGGCGTGAAGCCCGTCAGAAGCACATTCAACGCGACCTCTACAATACTCAGGTTATGACCCAGTCGATTTTTCAAGGCATGGCCGACTTCACTTACAACCAAAACGCCATGATAATTCAAGGCGCTACAAACCGCGTGAATAAGACGGCTTAGATCAAGCCACTCAACAGCTTTTCCCGCGTCAACGCAAATCCGCTGTCCACCCAAGCAATCTCCATTGCTTTCAGCGCTTCACCGAGCTTAGGTCCCGCTTCAACACCTTGATCAATCAAATCTTGACCTTGCAGTGGAAACTTCGGCTTCTGCCAAGATTGAACAGCTGTTAACAACCGTGCATAGCCAGCAGCTTTTTCTGCTGCCTCAATACTCTCACCTGCCTTTTGCCGCATGTTGGCGAGTGAGAGTTTCACTGCAATTTCGATTGCTCCAACATTGCCCCAGTACAAAAGCTTCTTGGCATCAGTATCGCTCATGTCAGAACTGACGCCATCAACCATTGCCCACTGCTGTAGTTGGTCGCGCTCAGCATTCGAGAGTTTTAGGCGTTTTGAAAGCTCCACCATTCGCTCTGGGTTCGGCGGCAAAATTGAGCAAAGCCGCAACATAGGATCAGCTGGCCAGTTCAACTCGGCATCCGCAGCGACAACACCATGTATTGCGTCAATGCCCCATTTTTCACCTTCTGGCAAAATGCTGGCAAGCACACCAGTTGTACGCATCCAAAGCAACGCACGCGAAGGATCGGGTGCGGACAAAAGCTTTTTCAACTCTTGCCAAACGCGTTCCACTGAGAGTTGATCCAAACCAGACTTCAACCCAACGGTTGCGCGCAAGCCGTCGGCGTCTGGTCGACCTGATCCATAGTAAGCAAAAAATCGGTAGAACCGCAGAATGCGCAAATAGTCTTCTTTGATCCGTTTCTTCGGATCGCCAATGAAACGAACATTCTTATTCAAACAATCTTCAAGCCCAGACAATGGATCAAGCAATTCCCCTGTGGGTCCCGCGTAAAGCGCATTCATTGTGAAGTCGCGTCGCATTGCGTCTTCAAACCAATCAGTGCCAAACTCAACTTCGGCATGGCGGCCATCGGTCTTCACATCTTGGCGAAGTGTCGTGACTTCATACGTTTCACCACCAACCAGCAGTGTGATAGTGCCGTGCTCCAGCCCCGTAGGAATAGCTTTTATGCCATTGGCTAGCGCGAGCTGCATCACATCTTTTGGTTCATGAACGGTCGCAAAATCAACATCGCCAGAAGTATCGCCAAGCAATGTGTTGCGTACGATGCCGCCAACGGCTTTGATCTTGTCCTCATCGCCACCGAGCAACGCAAACACTTGCTGCACACCATCACGTTTCAACCATTCGGCGTCGCGCAAAAGTTCCAATGCTTCATTACTCACTTGAGGCCAACTCCTGCGCCAGTGCTGTTTCTCTAAACATACGTGTCATTGAGGCCGTGATGCCCCATATGGCGCGATCTTCATAATCTATACGCCACGTCTCGCGCTTTGCTTCGTCACCACGCACAAATCTGATTTTGGAATAATGCTGATCAGGAACCAAATGACTTAATGGCACTTCAAAAAAACTGGCCACTTCATCAGGGTTGGCAACAAATGGACTTTGCGGCCGCACGATACCCACCACAGGCGTAATTAGATAATTGGTTCCCGACAAATAATTCGGCAGATAACCAATCACTTCAACTTCTGATGGTGGAAGGTCCACCTCTTCATGCGCTTCACGCAGAGCGGCAACTGTGGCGTTACCGTCTTCGGGATCAATTTTACCACCAGGAAAAGCAATTTGCCCTGCATGTGCACGCAGCTTTGAAGAACGCTCGATGTATAAGACATGGCTGCCTGCCGGCCTTTGTACCAAGCCAATCAACACAGCAGACGGTTTAGGCTCTTTCGCTTCATTTAGCGGCGGAACACCATCAACCTTATGACAACCGGTGTCGTAATGATCCTGAGGTTCATCAAGCAAACGCGATGCGATACGTTCAATTAGAGCGCGTTCTGGCATAAAAATTCTGTTTCCTGTCGGCACAATTGCGGGCGCAGCTTACACCCACTTTGATATAGGACCATTGAGTCTTTTGCCCAGTGTATCATCTTTTGTGCTGACCAAAACCCGCGATGGATCTACGGGTGCAGGAAATATGATCCGTTCAGGCAAAGTCGGCTTAAAGCCAAGCGGGCCATAGTAAGGAGCATCGCCAACTAGCAAAACAAACTCGCAGGTATCGATCTCAAACGCTCGGTTTGCAACCTCTGTCACTAACCCCTTGCCCGCGCCAAGTTTTCTTTTCGTTGGGTCAGTGGCAAGTGGGCCAAGCAAATAGCCATTGTGGCCAGCGACATTAATTGCGCTCATTTTCACATTGGCGACCGGCACACCATTCAACTCAGCAACCAAACAAAGTCGCTCATCTATACCGAAACGCTCTCTTATCCGAAAGGCGGCTCGCGCAAATCGTCCAGGTCCAAAACAATTGCCATGCAATTCTTCGATCCAATTGCCATCAGCCAGTTCTTCTTGGCGAAACTGCAATTCAGGCGCAAGTTGATCGAGGTTATTCTGGTGCGTAGGCGCGAATTTTTGGGAAGTCATAAGTTTTGCTCAGGCGAATTAGGGACAACAAATAGGGCACGAAGAAATTATCGTGGTCGTCGTACTCGTCGCTGTGCAAAAACATTTTTGTTCATATTCTTGAATTAGCACCCAAGGAAAATTGTGTCGAGAGAAAACTTCACTGGGCACCCAACATATTATTATATCGATTTTGTGAACAGTCCGTTGCCATTCGGCATCTTTGTTTCGTTTTTTGACACCCTATGTTTGCGACTTAATCACACCGAGTAAGGAAAACTCATGGGTAAACTTGTTGACGGAAAATGGACTGATCAGTGGTTCGATACAAAAAGCACTGGCGGGCATTTCAAACGAAATGAAGCTAACTTCCGCAACTATGTCACGAAAGACGGTAGCGCGGGGCCAACTGGCAACGCTGGTTTCAAAGCCGAAGCAGGCCGTTACCACTTATATATTTCAAACGCATGCCCGTGGGCACACCGCACGATGATCTTCCGTTCATTAAAGGGGCTTAGTGAACTCATCGACGTCACTGTAGTAGATGCAAAAATGCCAGACGAACATGGCTGGACATTGGCTGAAGGCGCGGATCCGATCAATAACGCAAGTGCAATGTGGCAAGTCTATGTTGCCGCATCCCCAACCCACACAGGACGCGTCACTGTACCTGTCCTTTGGGACAAAAAAACAAACACGATAGTTTCAAACGAAAGCTCTGAAATTATTCGTATGTTCAACTCAGCGTTCAATCACCTGACTGGGAACGAGTTAGACTTTTATCCAGAAGAATTGCGCACACGTATCGATGAGATCAACGAGCGCGTCTATTCAGACATCAACAACGGTGTCTACAAATCCGGTTTTGCAACGACACAGGAAGCTTACGAGCAAGCAGCGACGAAACTGTTTGATGCGTTAGACTGGGTTGAAGAGCTGTTGTCTGAAAATCGATATTTGACAGGTGATGTTCTAACGGAGGCAGATTGGCGGCTGTTCACAACTTTAGTCCGCTTTGATCCTGTCTACTTTGGTCACTTTAAGTGCAACATTCGCATGATCAAAGACTATGAGAACATCTCGCGCCTTCTCAAAGAGCTACGTGCCACTCCAGGCGTCGAAGAAACCATCAATATGAAAGACATCAAAGTGCATTACTATTGGTCTCACACGTCCATCAATCCGCATCGGATCGTTCCGCTCGGCCCAAAACTGGACTAACGCGCTACCAATAATCGCTGACACTCTGGCCACCGAAATATTCTGCGACGCGGGATACGGTGGCCTTTGTCGTATCAACTGGCAGCTCGTGAATTGAGAACCATCCCATTTCCGCAATTTCTACGCTTGGCATAAACGGGGCCTCAACTTCAAAATCTTTGAACACAAACAGAGCGACATGATCCCTGCAAGAGGCATCCGCGTTATGATACACAGAGATCAGTTCGCCAGCGTCTTTTACGCGATAGCCTGTCTCTTCAGCCACTTCCCTTATGGCTGTCTCGCGCATGTGCTGCCCAGCCTCAACCCCGCCACCCGGCAGAAGCCAGCCTGTCGTATAAGTGTGTTTGATCAGTAGAACTTTTTCGCCGTCCACGACCAACGCGCGAGCACCCAATGTCATCCGTCTCCAGAACCCCATCACAAAAAGAAAGGCCTTCGCTTGGAACTTTTCTATTGCTGGGCTTTTGATTAAAAATGATGACATCTAAAACACCTCAGATTGACGAGCAGTTTGGGTTTCTACGTAAAACTACTTTAGCGCCTTTTTTTTTACACATAGTCGATGCATATTACTGCAACACTCACAACTCAACTTATTGAAACTCATTTAATGACAAAAATCGCGCATTTATCAGATGTCCATCTTGGGCCTTTGCCATCTATAACGCCGTTCGATTTGGCCAATAAACGATTGACCGGCTTTGCCAATTGGGTGTTTGCGCGCAAAGGCAAAATGCCAGCTGATCTTTTGTCGCAACTTGTGGATCATCTTAAAGAGCAAAAACCAGATTACGTCGCGCTATCGGGCGACCTCGTAAATCTGGCTCTTCCCGCAGAGTTTGAACAATCGCGAAAATGGCTCAATGAATTGGGCCCATCATCTCAAGTCGCAGTTATTCCCGGCAATCATGATGCCTATGTACCATCGGGCATGGCAGATGCAACGCAAAGTTGGGGCGACTATATGAAAGGCGAAACTGAGGACGACGCTCAGTTCCCATTTTGGCGCCAAGATGGATGCGTCGCTGTCATTGGTTGCTCAAGTGCTATAGCAACGCCTCCGTTTTTCGCTCATGGACAGTTTGAAGAAGATCAAGCATCTCGTCTCAAAACGATCCTTGAGAAAACCAAACAACTTGGTCTCTATCGTATTGTGATGATTCACCATCCGCCGCATGAGGATGTAAAACAGATATGGCGTCGCGGACTTGAAGGGCGCGAGCTATTTGTCGACGTCATTAAACAGAACGGCGCGGAGCTTGTCCTCCATGGGCACCTGCATCGCTCAATGATCCACACGATTGACGGACCGCTGGGCTCAACACCGGTTATCGGCGTTGCATCAGCCGCTGCCGGCAATGGCGGCAAGTACCAACCCGCGCGTTACAACCTGTTCAATGTGTCCAAAGTGGGCGACAAGTTTGAATGCAAAATGACAGAATACGGTTTCCAACGCATTGGTGATGGCATCACTAAACGCTTAGAGATGATGCTGGGATAGGTCTTATCACCAGCGCTCTATCTTGTGCATCTGACCGAACTCAATTATCGCTTAGTAAAACCAACATTGCGCGGCATTACATTGTTCTCAATTCTACAGCCTGAATTCAACATCGAAACTGGCGAAGTGAAATGTCACTTCAAGCTCGACGACCATAAGTTCACCGAAAGGCTTGAGCTTGGCGTAGGTTTTGATGCATCTGCAGCAAAATCAGAACACTTTGCGCGAACATTAGACTTAGCAGCGGCCATCCTTGGCGTCAGTTATTACAAGCTTAAAGCCCCGATCAACATTGATGCCACAGCGGTCAAACTTACCGATGCTGGACAGGTCCTGATCCGCGACATTTATGAAAACGGGCTTGGCGAATTCTACGCGCGTAACAATCTAACGCGTTTTGGCAAAATTGAATATTTGTTCCGCACTGCAAACGATCTACCGAAAAGAACCAGTTCTGTAGAACGACACCCGCTCGTTTTGATCGGTGGCGGCAAAGACTCATTGGTGTCGGTTAACTTGCTATCCGACATCGGTTGGAACTTCACGCCATTTGCTGTGAACCCAAAGGGCCCTATCAATTCATCGATAGAACGGATGGACGAGCAACCGTTATTCGTGCGCCGTTTTCTTGATCCGCTGATGCTTAAGCTAAACAGCGAAGATGGCTTCTTTAATGGGCACGTGCCTTCAACAGCCATCAACTCTATCATCGCGACGCTGATATCTCTCTTGTATGGCCAGACGCATATCGTCTTGTCTAATGAACGATCCGCAAGCGAAGGTAACTTGGAATTCGACGGACGCGAAGTAAACCATCAGCACTCTAAAAGCCTTGCTTTTGAAAAGCTGTTTGCACGCGCAATTGGCGAACTGGTTGGCGATAGCATTTCATACTTCTCACTTTTGCGCCCCCTTTCCGAAATCCAAATTGCCCAGAAATTTGCGTCCTCGACTAAATTTGACGGTGCCTTTTCAAGCTGCAATGAAAACTTCAAACAAGACGCCAGCGGCGCAGCAACTTGGTGTGGCAATTGCCCCAAGTGCCATTTCGTTTCATTGATCCTCGCGCCCTTCATGTCTCCAGAACGCATAACAGCTATCGTTGGAAAGAACGTACTCGACGACGAGACAAAACTTGCACCTATGCGAGACCTTTCGGGGCTAACCGGGCACAAGCCTTGGGAATGTGTCGGCGAGATTTTGGAAGCCGCCGCGGCTTTGTGGCATCTATCAAAAGACGCAGCATGGCAAGAAGCAAGAGTTGTAAGAACGCTTGCGCCTGAACTGGAAGCTTTCTACGGCATGCAAAAACTAGAAAGTGCTTGGGAAGAGTTGCTAACGCCAGCAAGCGAGCATGCTATTCCCAACGAACTCTATCAACTGATCAACAAACAATAGGTCGTCAAATGCAAATTGATGGTGCGGTCTTACTTTATGGTGCCGGGCGCGAAGCCCGATCAACACGCAACTTCCTTAAAGAAGTTTCGCCGAGCACTAAAGTCTATATCACTGTTGACAGCGGCGACGCTGACGTTGATGGGTGCACGCAGATTGCACCAACAGATTTACCTGCCTTGTTCGCCACTGGTGAGATCAGCATGCTGGTACGCTCCGCAGGTGTTTCAATCTACAAGCCAGAACTTATCGCCGCAAAAGAAGCCGGCATTGAAGTCACCACGAACATCAACCTTTGGGCCAAGTATCGCCGCGGCAACGCTAAGGTCGTCGCTGTTACAGGCACAAAAGGCAAAAGCACAACAGTCAAACTGACAGAGACAATGCTAAAATGCGCTGGCATCGATGCACGTCTTGGCGGCAACTTTGGTGTAGCGCCACTCGACCTAGACGAGCACGATGTGATTGTAATGGAACTGTCTTCGTATCAAGTCGCAGACCTTCAATTACAGCCTGACTTTGTTGGCTTCACAAACCTGTTTCCAGAGCACGTGGATTGGCACGGTAGCCTTGACCAGTACTACCATGACAAAATGAACCTGCTGCGGCGTGAACAACGCTATGGTTATGCCTTGGGATCACAGGCGGCTGTCAATCAACGCGTGCAGGCCAACCTGCCAAAGTTCGCCAATGAACTTTCATCTCCATCCGCTGATATGGTCGCCTCTCTGCATGGCACCATGCGCCAGTCAAAGCTAAAAGGCCCTCACAACGCCGATAACATGATGATCGCGGCTAAGCTCGCGCTTGGCCTTGGCGCAACTGAAGCAGCAATCCTTGAGGGATTGAAGAGCTTTGCACCACCAGCACATCGTCTTGAAGAACATAAAGTTGGCAATCTCACGATTGTTGATGACTCTATTTCGACAACGCCAGAAGCTACAAAAGCAGCCATGGCCACATACCCAGACAGTCGCAATGCACTCATCGTCGGCGGGTTTGACCGGGATCAAGACTACCATGATCTCGCCAATGAGATTGCGAAGTCGTCCGTAACCACGCTTGCATGTCTGCCAAATACTGGACATCGACTTGCAGAAGCGATTGGCGAATTGGGTGTTGAAGTCACAACTATAGAAGCGCAGGACTTGAATGAGGCAATGCACGAACTCGCTAAACATCGAGATCAATTCGAAACGCTGATCCTGTCACCTGCAGCACCGTCGTTCAATCAGTTCCGCGACTACATCGAGCGTGGCGAAACATTCGTTGCATTAGCCAACGAACTGTTCAGCTAGTCCAAGCAAGGAAACGTCATGCCAAAAGGTTATCTCTATTTGATGCTTGCCATTCTTGGAGAGGTAGTAGCGACCTCTGCGTTAAAAGCCACCGATGGCTTTACGCAGACAATCCCTTCAATCATCGTGACGGTTGGGTACGCGGCTGCATTTTATTTCCTCAGCCTTACTCTGAAAACAATTCCTCTGGGCATTAGCTATGCGGTTTGGTCCGGGGTCGGCATTGTCGTGGTCTCGCTGTTTGGCTGGATCTATTACAAGCAGCATTTGGATTTCGCTGCGATTGCCGGAATGTCACTTATTGTGGCTGGCGTTTTGGTCATTCATCTGTTTTCCAAATCCAGCGGCACACACTAATTAACACCTTGGCGTTACGCCCGCTGAAATTAGCTAATCTGTTAACTCGCTGTTTAGCCTAGCCTTTGCCAAACTCCACGATTTTTTGACTCCTTTAACCAATAGAAAAAGTGTCAAAAATCTAACGCATTGAAATTAAACGATTTTCCCAGTTTTCTAAATCTTTACCTAGTTTATTGGCAAGATCACAAGCCGCCTCCACCATTATGAAACTCGTAGATCACAAAAGTGGTCAGCAACGTGGAGGAAGTTGAGACATGGTATTTCTGTTATTAGCCATTGCAACTGCGCTTATAGGTTTTGGATACTATCAGCCCAATGTTCAAGCATTGGCAAAGATCCAAACTAATGAACAGTCGCAAAACAGCAATTCACTCACCAATCGCGTTTAATTCATCGAGTTAATGGGGAAGAGATAATGAAAACTTTGGCAGCAACAACACTGGCATTTATGTTGGTAACAGCAGGTCTAGCTTTGGATCTAACGACACCTGATGCACAGCTACTTGCAATGACACCAACGCACGTCTCTTCGGTTTACTAAGCACCATTTTGCACAGCGCTTCCCTTATGGCAGCTGTGCAAAGAGAACTACACGCTTAAGCATGCGGCCTGCAGGTGCAGGTCGGTTTGCAAAACCGGAGAAATGACTTGCTTTCGATAGAAACAAAATAAGCCTCGGCCATTTGTCCGGGGCTTTTTCTATGAGGCCACTTCTTCCAACTCAATCAATGTACCGTCAAAATCTTTGGGGTGCAGAAACAATACGGGTAGACCGTGTGCGCCAATTTTAGATTCGCCATCACCCAACACCCGGGCACCTTCGTCGCTTAGCTTTTTGGCAGCAGCTCGAATGTCATCGACTTCGAAACACATGTGGTGCATGCCGCCGGACGGGTTCTTTTCCAAGAAACTAGCAATCGGTGATCCCTCACCTAACGGATGCAACAGTTCGATTTTGGTATTGTCCAACATTACGAACACAACAGTAACGCCATGCTCTGGCAACTCTTGAGGTGCAGAGACTTCTGCGCCAAGCATGTCGCGATATTTTGCCGTTGCCGCATCAAGATCGGGCACTGCAATTGCCACGTGGTTGAGTTTGCTAATATTCATAGTGAGATCCGTCTCTTACATTTTCGAAAGTATTCTCGACTTCTGACAACGCCTTTTGGTCTATAGTGTCCACTGTCCAGAACGAACTATCAATTGCATTTACACGCATCCAAAGAGATTCTGTATCACGATCGTCATAGCAAAAGAAACTCGCCCAAATTACCTGACCACAATCTCCAGAAATCTGTTCAATTGTGTCAAACGAAACAAGGTTTTGGCTGTTCAACAGCTTTTCAAGTTCACTCGTTCCTTCCTCAGCTATCTCGAACATTGCCTCCCCATTAAACTCGCGAAAAACGCCAATCCGCCAGAAAGACTGCTTTGCTCTGTAGGGCATTCCAGCCAAGATCTCTTTCAAGGTCTGGAATGGATGGATCTCAAGAGTTCTCACTCGTTCCTCAACTTACCTTCAATGCGGCTCATAACTGCGTTTGCAGCATCAAGCACATTCGTACCTGGTCCAAAAATATCTGCTACACCTGCATCACGTAGAGCTTGATAATCTTGTTCAGGGATAACGCCGCCTGCAAACACAGAAATATGGCCTGCGCCATTTGTTTTAAGGATATCAATAAGTTCTGGGATCAACGTCTTATGACCAGCAGCCAAGGAAGATGCGCCGATGCTATCCACCTTTAGCTCAATCGCCTTTGCGGCAACTTCAGCAGGCGTTTCGAACAAGTCACCAATGTGCACTTCAAAACCCATGTCAGCAAACGCAGTGGCGATGACTTTAGCCCCGCGATCGTGCCCATCCTGACCCATTTTACCAATGTAGATTGACGGTTTTCGAGACTGGCCGAGATCAAACTCTGAGATACGGGATTGGATCGCTTTATATTCAGGATCGTCGCCATATTGCTCATCATAAACACCTGCAATCACCCTCGTCGAAGGCTTGTGGCGATCAAACACTTCTTCCATCGCATCGGAAATTTCGCCCAGTGTCGCACGCGCCCGCGCTGCATCAATAGCTGCGGCTAAAAGATTGCCCTCGCCAGTCTGCGCAACTTTACGAAGTGCATCCAATGTTTCTTGCCATTTAGCAGGATCACGCGTTTCGCGGATTTTATTGATCGACGCAATCTGTTCAAAACGAACAGCTTTATTGTCAATGTCCAAAATATCGAGATCATCCTCTTGATCCAGACGATATCGGTTCACGCCAACAATAACATCTTCGCCCTTATCCACACGGGTCTGACGAACTGCTGCCGCGCGCTCAATCTCAAGTTTTGGCGTGCCTTCTTGCACCGCTTTGGTCATGCCGCCTTGCGCTTCGATGTCTTTAATCACCGCGCCAGCTTTAGCCACCATATCGGCCGTCATGGCTTCCACATAATAGGAGCCACCTAGCGGATCAACAACGTCAGTCACGCGGGTTTCGTTTTGCAAAATCAATTGGGTGTTCCGCGCAATCCGAGATGAAAACTCTGTTGGCAACGCTATTGCTTCATCAAATGAATTGGTGTGTAAGCTCTGCGTTCCACCCAGCACCGAAGCCATCGCCTCATATGCTGTGCGCACTACATTGTTGTATGGGTCTTGTTCGGTAAGCGAGACACCAGACGTTTGACAGTGGGTCCGCAACATCATCGAGCGTGGGTTTTTGGCCCCCAAGTCTTTCATGATATCCGCCCAAAGGGTGCGGGCCGCACGTAGCTTTGAGACTTCGGTGAAGAAGTTCATACCGATGCCGAAGAAGAACGACAATCGTCCAGCAAATGCATCAATGTCGAGACCTTTTGCTTGGGCTGCACGTACATATTCAATGCCATCCGCAAGCGTATAGGCCAGCTCCTGCACTGCTGTCGCACCTGCCTCATGCATGTGATAACCAGAAATAGAAATCGAATTGTACTTGGGCATAAACTCAGCGGTATGTGCGATAATGTCGGCAATAATCTTCATGCTGGGTTCTGGTGGATAAATGAACGTATTGCGCACCATGAACTCTTTGAGAATGTCGTTCTGGATTGTGCCCGACAGCTTATCTTGGCTCACGCCCTGCTCTTCTGCCGCCACAACAAACATCGCCAGCACGGGGATAACCGCACCATTCATGGTCATAGAAACAGACATCTGATCCAGCGGAATACCGCCGAACAGGACCTTCATGTCCTCAACGCTATCGATGGCTACTCCAGCTTTTCCGACATCGCCAACCACTCGTTCATGGTCGCTGTCGTAACCGCGGTGCGTTGCCAAATCAAAGGCCACGGACAGACCCTTTTGGCCCTTTTCCAGCGCTTGACGGTAGAATTTATTGCTTTCCGTAGCCGTCGAAAAACCAGCATATTGTCGGATCGTCCACGGACGATTGGCATACATAGTTGCCCGAACACCACGCGTAAATGGCGCTTCACCCGGCATCGCATCTGCGGCGCCTTGGGGCGCATCTTCAGCGAAATAGACGGGCTTTACATCCAGCTCTCCATATTGGGTCTCTAGATCTTCAACCGGTTTGCCGCGAAGCTCACCTTTTGCGATGCCTTGCCACTTGGCATATGTGTCGGACTTGATGCTCATTGATCTTCAAACTCCATGATCACTTCGTCCACTGCCAAAACAGAACCAACGCCAGCCGAGATCGACTTCACACGCGCTTTCTTTTCAGACCGAAGAACGTTTTCCATTTTCATGGCTTCAACGATTGCCAACGCTTGGCCATCTTCAACGATGTCACCTTCTTGCACCTCAAGGCGAACCACTTGTCCCGGCATTGGGCACAATAGATATTTGGACATATCAGGTGGCAGTTTGATCGGCATATAAAGCATCAGGTCAGCAACACGCGGCAACAGAACCTGTACCTTCAAGTCTGCACCTTTGTAACGCATCCGGAACCCGAAAGACTTGCGTGTGACTTGCACAACCATATTGTGTTCATCACCAACGCGGCCTTTGGCCAAAGTCTCGCCCGGCGCCCAATCGCATTCAATGCGGATCAGTGTTTCAAAATTGTCCTCTGTGTGTTTCCAGATGACAGCTTCGTCTTCAATGGCAAAATCAAAGCGGTTGTCACCAATAATGACGCTGCGTTCGTTGCTGGATTTCCCGCTAGCTATTGTTTCCGCGTCGCTAAAACCGCGGCTTTCTGCTCGCAGTGCGAGTTTGGCAGCTAATCCTGCAAGCAGCTTTTGGTCAGCAAATGAAAGCGCAACACCTTCAAATCCTTCAGGGAACTCTTCGGCGATGTAGCCCGTTGTTAGACGACCTTCGCGAAAACGATCCTGCTCCATAACGGCAGCAAGGAACGGGATATTGTGGCCAATGCCTTCAACTTCAAATTCGCCCAAAGCATCTGACATGGCATCAATTGCGGTCAAACGATCTGGTGCCCAAGTGCAGAGTTTTGCAATCATTGGATCGTAGAAAGTTGAAATCTCGCCGCCCTCGTAAACGCCTGTGTCATTGCGCACCACAAGTTCGTCAGAGCTAAGTTCTGACGGCGGGCGATAACGTGACAATCGGCCGATAGAAGGTAGGAAATTGCGATAGGGATCCTCGGCATAAAGCCGGGACTCAATCGCCCACCCCTTGAGCGTGACCTCATTTTGGCTGATTGCAAGCTTTTCGCCCGCCGCTACGCGGAGCATTTGCTCCACAAGATCAATCCCCGTGATCATTTCGGTTACAGGGTGTTCCACCTGCAAACGTGTGTTCATCTCAAGGAAATAGAAGTTCTGATCGCCATCAACGATAAACTCAACAGTACCTGCGCTTGTATAGCCAACAGCTTGTGCCAAGGCACAAGATTGCTCGCCCATCTTTTTGCGCGTTTCTTCATTCAAAAACGGCGAAGGTGCTTCTTCGATGACTTTTTGGTTGCGGCGCTGAATAGAACATTCACGCTCGCCCAAATAAATGCAATTGCTGTGACTATCCGCAAGCACCTGAATTTCAATATGGCGCGGGTCAGTCACGAACTTCTCGATGAAAATCCGATCATCGCCAAAGCTTGATGCCGCTTCTGATTTTGAACGATCAAATCCCTCAAGTGCTTCAGCATCATTCCATGCTATCCGCATGCCTTTGCCGCCGCCGCCAGCAGAAGCTTTGATCATCACTGGATAACCAACTTTGTTAGCGATCTCAACTGCATGTTGAGCATCGTCAATCAGTCCCATATGGCCCGGCACCGTTGAAACATTGGCCTCAGCCGCAATTTTCTTGGACGTAATCTTGTCGCCCATCGCTTCAATTGCTTTGGGTGGTGGGCCAACAAAGGCAATGTCGTTCTTTTTCAGCGCTTCACAAAATGAAGCATTTTCGCTCAAAAATCCATATCCCGGGTGAACCGCTTCAGCGCCGGTCTCTTTACATGCCGCTATAATGCGATCAGCCAGCAGGTAACTCTCTGCAGCGGGCGAGCCACCAATATGAACAGCCTCATCAGCCATTTCCACATGCAGCGCTTCACGATCGGCATCTGAATAAACGGCAACCGTTTTGATGCCCATTTTCTGTGCGGTTTTGATCACCCGACAAGCAATTTCGCCGCGGTTCGCAATTAGGATTTTTGAGAACATGTTTGTTCCTATTCTTACTATTCAGCGTCTGGACGACGACAAACGAAATCAATTTCAACTAAGGCTTCAAGCGCCAAACCTGTCACACCAATTGTGGTACGTGCAGGTCGTCGATCTTGTGGGAAGAACGACTGATACTTTTCATTGAAGTCAGCATAGTCGCCATAAAAATCAGTCAGATAACACCGCGCCATCATCACGTGGCTAAGGTCCAAACCAATGCCACCAAGTACAATCTTGAGGTTTTCCATCACCCGCACCGTTTGTGCCTCAATGCCCTCAGGCAATGGAGCGTCAGGTGCATTCGGATCAGTGGGCATCTGCCCCGTAACAAAAATCCAACCGTTTGCTTCTGTTGCGTGTGAAAATGGTGCCACCGGCCGTGGACCATCTGAAATCATGTGAAAAAGTGGATCAGTCATTTTGTTGTTCCCCCTACAACGGAATGTTGTCGTGTTTTTTGTTTGGCATGCTTTGCTGCTTATTCTTCAGCGTTTCAAACGCGCGGATCAAACGGCGGCGCGAATTGCGCGGCATGATTACATCATCAACAAAGCCGCGTTCAGCAGCCACGAATGGATTGGCGAAACGGTCTTCGTAATCCTTTGTGCGTTTAGCAATTTTGTCGGCATCGCCAAGCTCTGCACGATAAAGAATTTCGGTTGCGCCTTTAGCACCCATCACCGCGATTTCGGCTGTTGGCCATGCATAATTCACATCAGCGCGGATGTGTTTGGAAGCCATCACGTCATATGCGCCGCCATAGGCTTTGCGGGTGATCAAAGTCACTTTTGGTACTGTTGCTTCAGCATAAGCAAACAAGAGTTTGGCGCCATGTTTGATAATGCCGCCATACTCCTGCGCTGTCCCGGGGAGGAAGCCGGGAACGTCAACAAGTGTTAGAATTGGAATGTTAAATGCATCGCAAAAGCGTACAAAGCGTGCCGCTTTTTTGGATGAGTTAATGTCTAAACAGCCTGCCAAAACCATAGGCTGATTGGCGACAACACCAACCGTTTGTCCATTCAAGCGGATAAAGCCCGTGAGAATGTTTGCGGCATGTTCTGCCTGCAATTCCAAAAACTCGCCTTCATCAGAGATTTTTTGAACAACCTCTTTCATGTCGTAAGGCTTGTTCGCGCTGTCCGGGATAATTGTATCAAGGCTCAAGTCAGGACGATCAATCACGTCGTTGACATCAACTTTAGGTGCCTTCTCGTTAGCGCTAAGTGGCAAATAATCAACCAAGCGACGCACTTCGAGCAATGTTTCGACGTCGTTCTCAAATGCAGCATCTGCCACTGAAGAGATTTTGCAGTGCGTTGACGCTCCGCCAAGTTCTTCTTGGGTCACCGTTTCATTGGTCACGGTTTTCACAACGTCTGGACCTGTCACAAACATATAGCTCGTGTCCTTCACCATGTAGATGAAGTCTGTCATCGCAGGAGAATAAACCGCACCACCAGCACATGGACCCATGATCACAGATATCTGAGGCACCGCACCGGACGCCATTACGTTGCGAAGGAACACGTCAGCATAACCACCAAGGGAAGCGACACCTTCTTGAATGCGTGCGCCGCCACTGTCATTCATGCCAATCACAGGCGCGCCGTTTTGCACGGCCAACTCCATGATTTTACAAATCTTCTTAGCGTGCGTTTCTGAAAGAGACCCGCCGAACACTGTGAAATCCTGAGAAAACACATAGACCATACGACCATTGATTGTGCCCCAGCCCGTGATGACACCATCGCCAGGAATGATATTCTCTTCCATGCCAAAATCAGTGCAGCGATGGGTGACGAACATGTCGTACTCTTCAAAGCTACCCGGATCGAGTAAGACATCAAGACGCTCACGCGCTGTCAACTTGCCTTTGCCGTGTTGAGTATCGATCCGACGTTGACCGCCGCCAAGCCTGGCTTCGTCGCGTCTTGTTTCTAGCTGCTCAATGATTTCCTGCATGGGGGCCCCATCATCAATAATACGTTGAGCAAAGCCTAGCTGCAGTTCGCTGATTTGGTAAGAGTTGAAAATGTGTACAAGAACACGTATTGTACATTGTAAATTGTAAACTTGTGAATTTTGTGAACTTGATGGTCGAACTCGCTTCGCGGCCCACGCAAAACGCAATGCGTTAACTGGCGGGGGTGCCGAGGACGGGAGCGCAGCGACCGGTGGCGGCAATAAGGAGACAAAGCGATGGCACAGCGGAAAATCTTTGCAGGCGTGAAACTGCGCGCACTACGCGAAACTGAAAAGCTGACCCAAGCCGAGTTTGCCCAGCGCCTCGACATTTCGACGAGCTATGTCAATCAGCTTGAAAACAACCAGCGCCCCGTCACTGCATCGATTATGCTTGGTTTGGCGGAAACATTCGACGTCGACGTTACCACCCTGCTTGCTGACAAGTCGGATCGTCTGATTGTTGATTTGAAAGAAATCTTTGCAGACCCAATTTTTGCTGAAGCGCCTCCAGGCCTGCAAGAACTCAAAAACCTTGCAACAAACACCCCTGATGCAGCCCATGCATTCCTGCGCCTTTACGAAGCATACCGGAAGTCCAACGAACGCATGGCCGGTGTCGACGATGTTCTGATGCGCGAGCAGTCTGGCAATCTGCAAACTTCCTATGAAGAAGTGCGGGACTTCTTCCATTACGCAGACAATTACATCGATGGGTTAGACCGAGCAGCCGAAGAATTGGCAACAGAAGCAAACTTGGAAGGCCATCAAAAACTAGATCGACTGGTTGCATATTGTTTGGAAGTTCACGACCTCAAGGTCGAGTTCGTCTTGCCAAACAAGAAGGACATGATCCGTCAATTCGACCGCACACGGCGCATCATCCGCATCAATGCTTCTCTGGAAAAACCAACCCAATTCTTCCAGCTGGCAAACCAACTCGCTTTGCTAGAACAAACATCGCTAATCAGCTCAATACTTGATGAGGCAAACTTCAAACGCGATGAAGCGCGCGCTATTTGCAAAATCGGCCTCGGGAACTATTTCGCTGGCGCATTATTGATGCCCTACGCAGCATTTCTGAAAGAAGCAGAAATCGTACGCTACGACATTGAAGTGCTGGCCAACAAATATGGCGCAAGCCTAGAGCAAGTCGCGCATCGGCTTTCCACACTGCAACGCCCTCAAATGCGTGGCGTTCCATTCTTCTTTGCACGGGTCGACCAAGCGGGAACGATTACCAAACGGCACTCAGCAACAGCATTGCAATTCGCCCGTTTTGGCGGCGCATGCCCACTTTGGAACGTGCACCGTGCATTTGAATTTCCAAACGAAATCATCCGCCAACGCGCCGAAACGCCTGATGGAAACCAGTATTTATGTCTTGCATGGATTAACGAAAAACGCGCCGGCGGTTTCAGACAACCGACACGGCGATACGCTTATGCACTGGGGTGTGAAATCACCCACGCACACAAGCTCATTTATTCAGAAGATTTGGATATTTCGGAAACGGCGGCTTTCGACCCAATCGGTATATCATGCCGCATTTGCGAACGCCGAAACTGCAGCCAAAGATCAGTCCCACCCATCGCCGCTGAGATTTCTATCTCACCAGATGAACGCAGTGTCGTGCCTTACGAAATAGTATAGCTAGCTAAACTTCGATGTCCAACATCGTGCCTTGGCCTTTGTCGACAGGCGCTTTGACCTGCTCGTGCTGGGCGCTTAATGCCTGAAGGTCTTCTTTGTTTGCAACAGCCGTGTCTTCGCGTTTTTGCGCGATGTCTTCGGGTTGGTTTAGCGGTTGCGTCCGCTCGAAACCAGCAGGTTGCCCAACATTAGGAATTGCACTCACAAAATCACCCTCCAACGGGCGAAGTCGGCATTCATTCGAGCACCAACTTCATACATCTGCATAAAACCAAAAGGCTAAGCAGTAATATCCAAAAGATTGCCGTTGCTGGCTTGCGTAAGAACGGACAGAATTTCGTCGTCCAGCTCACCCTGCTCGATCACAGCTTGAAGCATTTGTCTTGCTTGCTGCCGTTTTGCATCATCAACCACGCTTCGCACTTTGGTATCAAAGTGTTTGGCTTGATCATACCCGACCGATTGGCTCCCGATTTTCGCTACAGCACTCATGGTGCCCTCCACACAATTGATGTACAGGGCTACGCGCTCACAATCGCAATTAAAACCTGTACTCGAGGCGTTTATAGCAAGGCCAAATTTCAATCCGGTTAGACAAATAGATCAAGTTTTATCTAGTTTCAGCTTGTGACTTCAAACAAAAAAGGCCCCATGAAAATCATGGGGCCAGTATGGAGGTCGGTAGTGGGTGCTATTAGTCTTCACTCACCACATAGTCTTTAAGAAGCTTCTCATTCTTCGCGCTCTCAAGTTTGGCAATTGTTTCAACTGAGCGGCGTTGATCGAACCGGTATTTCACTACGTTTACGAGACAAATCATCAGCATTGCGACACCCATGATCCAATAGCCTTTGGTGGCAAGCTCAACGTCAATAACCCAGATTGAAACACCCAAAAGTGAAAGAGCAGTTGCCACGCCAAGACCGTTAAATAGGATGTAGATTGAATTTTCATCGTTATACATTTTGATATTCCTTAAGTTTCAATTTGAAAGATTGTTGAGTTATTTTTTTGATTTTTTGAGGCGGGCAAGAACATCGCCTGCATCCACTTTTGATTTGTCACCGAAGCCAGCAGCTGCAAGTCGGTCGCCGACATCATGTTTTGTTAGGCCTCGATCGATTTCGTCGAGCACATCTGCTTCAGCCAACGGGTCGGATGAACCTGCGACCCGTTCAATAAGATCTTCTGCTTCTTTGATTGCGCCTACGCTGTTTAGGTTGCGGTTCAAAGTGTGCTGTGCACGACGATCAGCATCAATTGCCCGTGCTGAAACAAGACCTTGTTTGAGATCAACGATACGTCGATGTGCTTTCTCCAACGTCGTTTGGGTCCGCTGAACCCGATGCTCAAGTTCGTCTAATGTGCGCTGACGCACCGCAGTTTCATTTTCAATTTCAGCAATTGCTTCTGCTGCATCCATCGCCAAGTCGTCTTTTCCCGCCTTCAGCGCTTTTTGCGCTCTGTTCTCAAGGTCTTTTGAACGCGACACCAAGGAAGTAAGCAGCTTTTCTTCACTACGTTTACGCAAAATAAGTGTCGCTAAAGTGGACTTTGCACTTTCCAAACCCGCTTCAGCATCACGGATTTTTTGCTCGATAAGGTCAACCGCGTATTCATCAGTCAGGCGATCTTCTGCTTTAGAACGGAAGCTCCTCATCAATGTGCCAAACAAGTTATTCATGTCTCTCTCCTTCGTTTTGAACGCTGTTCATAATTCGAATATACATTATTTTAAACATCGTTCAATAGAAAATTGAACGGCGTTCAAAAACAATGCCAGAGAATGAAGTATTTTGGTTGTTTATCTCAAATATTTCAGAAGGTTACTGGTCTTGAAAAAACTTCAAAAAAGTTCACTTTTGGTACGAACTAATGTGAATTTCAACCAGATCATGTGCGATTTGATCTATATCTTGGTTCATAATAAGCTGCAATCGCCCTGAGTTTTCCAGTGATGAAACACTATGCACACTGGCAAACAGCAATCTGCTCGCGTCTTGAGCTTTAGATTGTGGCAAATCCGGCCTTACAGCCATAAAGCACGCGGTCAACATTTGGATCAGCCCATCAATTTTCGCGACGTACCAATCAGGCACCTCTGTGCCTTCTGCACGCTTAAACTCAAACAGTGCATCCCAAAGGTTCTTATGCTCGCAAATATACTTCAAGAACACGTCTGCATATTTATGTAGGGTTTTGCCGCTTGGCTCGCCGTCCCTCGCCTCTGCAAAAGCAGCAGCAAGTCCGTTGAGAGTGCCAACATTCACAGCGGTTACAATGGCGTCAAGATCTGCAAAATGATGATAAAGCGTACCTGGGGCATAACCAATTTCTTTTGAAAGCGCTCTAGCGGAGAGTTTACCCACACCAACTTCAACGATAAGCGACTGGGCCGTGTCTATTATCAGTTTCTCAAGTTCTTCTTTGGAATGATCTGCGCGACGAGCCATGTAACACCTATTTTCTGAACACTGTTCAAATACGCTCAGGCAACTACAAATGCAATAAGATTATGATAGAAGTTAGGTAGTACGTTTATCCAAAGCCATCCGTCGCATGCACACTTCGATAAATTCTTTGAACACACGCACACGGGTTGGCAAAAGTTTACGGTCAGCGTGCACCATATAGATATGACGCATCTCAGTCGGGTAGTCTTTCAATATACGAACAAGCCTTCCTTGCTCAACTGCTTGGTTCAAATAGAACACTGGCGCATAAACAACCCCAAGCCCTCTTGTTGCAGCGTCAACGATTGCACGCATGGAACTAATCACATATCGCGGGCTCGGGCTCAGTTCAAAACGTCCTTCAGAATTCACAAATGCCCAGCCCTTTCGTGGGTCAGAACTAAGCAAGTCGAAATTTACCAGCTCTAGAGGGGTTTTGGGTTCACCAAACTTCTTTATAAAATCTGGCGAAGCTGCCACCCACATTGGCGTGTCCAAAAGCTTCTTTTGAGTAAGCCGTGGTTGCGTGGGCGGAGGAACAACGATTGATAGATCCAATTGGTCTTCGATGAACTGCTGGTCGTTCAAAGCAAAACTGACATTTACATCTACATCAGGATAAAGTTGCAAGAATTCGACCACCCATTCGTGTAAATAGTCGGTTGCCATGGATTCTGGGCAAGAAATTCGAATGCTACCCTGCAAATTCACGCCATTGTCCCCAAGCATGTCTATTTGCTCGTTCAAATGCACGAACCCGCCTTTTAGTGCGTTATAATACCGCTCACCTTCAATTGTCATTTGAAAGCGCCGCGCCGAGCGATGAATGAGTTGCTGACCGAGCTGCTGCTCTAACTGAGACAAATTACGCGACAAGGTCGGCGCAGAAACACCCAAAGCTTTAGCAGCGCCAGTAACACTACCTGCATCAACAATCTCGCAGAACCAGTTCAAGACGTTTAGATCTAATGATTTCATAATTGGAATTTCAGTTTGCGCTTCTAGCTATTTATCTCAGCAAAATGAAATCATATCTAAGCTAGCAACAATTGCAAGTTATGGAGATTGAGATGAAGAAGCTTCCAGCACGTTTACGCCAACCACTCGTGGGCCTTTGCATTATGGCTGTTATGGTATCGGCACTGCCTGCCATCATGGTGTTGCAAAACATTCCTGAAGGCGTTCCATTTTGGCCCGCTTGGCGCAATGCCATCTCGCAAGTCGCTCCATATGCCATTCCGCTGGCTGTTGCTTCAGCTCTTGGCTTCAACTTGCTTGCCAACGCGTTTGTCGAGAAGGTGCAATAGTCCCCACCTAGCTGGCGGCAACGGGCGCTGTGGCCACGAAACCGGGCCGCCCGTTAAGCGCGTTCCCAAGTCAATATGGCGGTGACGGCCTCACCATGGAAAACAGCACCTTCTGCACTTAGCACCAGCTGCTCACCGTCAAACTGCACTTTGCGGACCTGCTTTGTTCCGACCCAGTTTGGACATGAGCTTTGAGCCACTTGATGGATCGCTTGATCGTTCTCTAATTTGTAGGATCCGGCATATGTGATGTGGGACCGCATAGCGCTCCCGGCTTCAGTGTCTGTGCCGCCAAATGGATCATTTACCTCATAGGGTGTCCGACCGCTTGCAGACATTTGCACAAAGACAAAGCCGTCTGCGGAATAACTAATAAACCCAGAAGCATCGCGCCCAAGCGGATAATGCTTTTCGCCACTTGCACTTTGATTGTGCCAATCTAATAGCTTCCAGGTCCCGACCAAACGGCTTTGTTCATTAACAATTCCTGCGGCAGTCATTGGTCAAACTCCTGAACTCATCATCATTTTTCACACCCTAGGACAATCGCAAGAGATCGCAAATGGGTTTTAGCAATACAGCCATTGCGCTTTGTCGGACAACCAGATAGCCCTGTTGAGGCGAGGTGATGACGACAGAATTGGAACTAAACATGGTCGCTCCTAATGATGGTACGCAGCACAAATGGCACGAAGACGTTGTCGCAATAATCACCGGCACACTTCTGGTGGCGCTCGGCGTGACAATGTACAAACACTCGCTATACGCCACAGGCGGCATAAATGGCCTTGCACTACTGCTTAATTATGCATCTCCGTTTGGATTTGGGGCAATATTCTTTGCGCTGAACTTGCCATTCTATTGGCTAGCTTGGAAACGTCTTGGCCCTGCCTTTGCCATCAAAACCTTCGCTGCAGTGGCACTGGTTTCAGTGCTGGTGCAATTCACAGGACAATGGATCAGCTTTGATGGCCTGAACGAATACTACGCAGTAATCATCGGTGGCATTTTGATGGGCACCGGACTTTTGATCTTGTTCCGTCATAAGTCTGGACTTGGTGGCATCAACATTTTGGCGGTGTTCTTACAAGAACAATACGGCATCCGCGCAGGACTGTTTCAAATGGGTGTCGATATCTGCATCCTCATTGGCGCGTTCTTCGTTCTGCCGTGGGACAAGGTGTTGCTGTCCATAGCCGGGGCAATCGTTTTGAACATGGTCATCGCAATGAATTTTAGACCAGGCCGCTATGTTGGTTTCTCCGGTGCTTTCGTTGCTGATAAGAAGAAGCCTTAGCGGCTAACGCCAACGCAGCTAACTACATTTCAACAACACGGTCGAACCGCTCAACAAGTGCGTCGTCGTGCGAAATGCAGATAAGCGTTAGCTCTTTCTCATCGAGCAAATGATCCAGCACCAAGTCGCGGGTTGCACTGTCCAGGTTGCTTAGTGACTCGTCGAAAATCGTCACGTTGTTCATGTGGTATAGCGCGCGTGCCATCATGATGCGTTTCCGCTCACCACCGGAAACATTTCCGCCGCCTTCACCAATGTTTTCGCCAGATTTGATGCGGTTCAACATTTGCTCGGAAAGCCCAGCCTTGCTAACAGCCCAGTCCAATTTCTCATCATCCCGTGTGCCCAACATAATGTTGTCAGCGATAGAAAGATTTAGAATGTTTTCGTCTTGGCTGGCGTAAGTAATCGCCGGGTGAACATCTTTGAGGTCAATTTGTTCACCACTTGGTGTCACAAATTCGACCCTTCCGCCATCAGGCAATCTGAGCCCTGAAAGGACATTGGCAAAACTTGTTTTGCCAGAGCCACTCGCACCACGTAGCAACAGTTTCTCACCGGCCTTCACCTTCAAACTCAATCCATCAAGAACCGGATTATCACCATGCTGGATGGAAATGTTTTGAGCGCTAATTGTTGCAATTTCGCCTAGTGTTGACTTGCGGGTTGAAGCGTTATGATCAGCCTCGCCCTCCACAAGTTTGTCGGCTAAATTTTCAGCAGCAACGGCGTTGGTTCGCAAACGCAGAAGACCACGGTTTATCCGCCTGATTGGCATAAACATTGTGCCCGCAAGGGCCAGCACTGTGGCCATATCGCCCGCATTTAGCTTGCCTTGTTGCAAAAGATACAACGAAACAACAAGTAAAACGCCAAGCGTCATTGCGTAAATAGCAGAGTTTCCAAGCCCCCATATTTGATTCAACATCTGCACTTTTAGCTGCAAGTCACGCTGACCGTCAGCAGAATCGTAAAACCGTTTATCGAGCAAGTATTCCTTACGGAAGATTTGAAAGATTTCCCTATTTCTCAGTTGGTCAAATGCTTGTTCGGAGACTTCCTCGTCAATTTTGTTTGCGCGTCGAATTGCGGGGCGGATAAAGTTTTGAACAAAATACAACCAGATAAAATATCCGACAGTGCCGCCCAACATGACGTAGCAAAGCGCCACATCAAGAGCAGCAAAAACGGCGCCAAATGCCAACAGCAAGGAATAGATAGGCAAGGCAACTGAATAAACCAAATGATCGATTGAACTCTCAACAGCGCTTACGCCACGCGACCAAAGCTCAATTAGAGTTCCTGTGCCGCTCTCTTTGCGCTCCACAGAATGTCCAAGCAAATGCCCAAAGCTCACTTTCTTGAGCAACAGAGTAAACTTGGTCATCACTCTGTCTGCGAGGTGGTCGGCAATTGAGCTAAAAAGCTGGATTAGGAAATGTAGCCCAGCATAAAGGGCTACCATCTGCATCAGGGCCGCCATTGCATTAGGTTCATCAATGATTTTTTGGACAAAATCACCAAATAGAAATGGCTGATAGATTGCTATTCCCTGTTGAACAAGATGAAAGCTGATCGCGAGAACCAACATAAGTAGGTTTCTAGGCGAACGAACAATCTCAGAGAATAAGCCGTTGCGATGGCAATATGCGAACATGGGCACTCAGAAGTTATGCAAATGGAGCACCGAGCATAAATGGATTCCTTGGCAAGTGGTATCCGCTAAAACTAGAACTCTTGCCTAAACCCAAGCAGCACAGAGGTTGCATTGAATTCGTGCTTCCGATCAGTGGCAGAAATCGAGTCGATCAAAGCATGGCGTAACGCGTTTTGATGTTTCACTTCTGCAAACATCGAACTTGTTTCACCAATTGCAAATCTTGCACCCAAACTCGCTTGAACGCCTGGAACCCACTCATGACCATTGTAAGTCCCTGCACCCACTCTAATCACGTCAATTACGCCGGCACCAGCGCCAGCATAAACGGAGAAATCGTCTGAGAGATGGAATGGCACACGAGCAACAAACATAGCAGAGATTGAATTTGCACCAGTAGAATAACCTGTAAAGCCTCGGCCTGTGTTCATCAGATCCGCGCCAAGTTCAATGCCTTCAATCGAAGTGTTATAGATGCCGAAGCCGAGTGCGTGGCCAGCGTCCAAATCGTAGCTTCCTAGATGATACTCGAGGTTTCCACCCAACGCAGCTCCGCCGTAAAACTCCACGGCCCAATCCTGAGCTTGTGCCACTCCGCTCGACAAAAGAACCATGGCAATGGCTGCAAATTTCATCTTCATAAGTTCGCCCTAATCAACTACGTAAAAAAGCGTACTATAGGCAAAGTCAAAAAAATGGCAATCCGCAAGACGCAGCAAACGTCCAGTTCTGCAACACAGTTTAATCACAAAGCTGAGATGACTCGATAATCACAATCTCCATTGTGCTACTTAGCTTTCGCTCGCCGTAGGCAATGAGACTTTAAAACAAGCGCCTTCGCCGGTGCCTTTAACTAGATCCAGCTTGCCGTTCATATGGCTGACAATTTGGGAACTAATGGCCAACCCTAGGCCTGATCCTGTTTGATCTTTTGACACACCCCGGTGGCCACGTGAGAATTTGTTGAACACACGTTTACGATCTTTGGGCGCAATGCCGGGGCCATTGTCTTGAAACTCAACTGCAACTCGTTTGCCGACCGTTTTGACGCTGACAGCCACAAAGGCATTTGGACTATTGTTATACTTCACGGCATTGGAGATAAGATTGATGAACACCTGGCATAGGCGATCACTGTTGGCCTCAACCAGCAGCTTTTCTGGCAGATCATTCAGTAGTATTTCGATGCCAGAAGACTTCGCCAATGGGTCACAAACCAGCGCCGCACGCTTTAGAACACTCACAACATCGACAGCTGAATTCTCCCAGGTTTTCTCACCTCGCTCTAATGCGCTGAGGTCGAGAATTTCGTCGAGCAATAATGTCAGTCGTAGGCTTTCTGTATGAATGGTGGATAGGAAACGTTTTCGATCTTCGCTAGCAATTTCTTCGGGCTCTAAAAGAATCTCTGAGAACGAACGAATGGAAGTCATCGGCGTACGCACTTCATGACTGACCTGGCTGAGAAACTCATCCTTTTCCTGATCAAGCTCTCGAAGTTTCTCGTTTGCGTCTTGCAGTTTTTCTGCCGTTAAACGCAATTCCTCTGACTTTTGTTCAAGCTGCTGAGAGTACTCGATCACCTGTTGCGTTTCGTCAGCAATTTGCATCACTTCTTGCAGCGAAATATTGTCGCCTGACACCACTTGCGAAAGCATCACGTGAGCGGAGGCAGCACCAATAGAACCGGCGAGTTCTTTCTCAAGGTGAGCAATAAAATCAGGTGTCGGCTCAAATCTTGTTCGGTCAGTTCCAACGCGTTTCAGATAATCATCAAAAACCGCAGTTGCCTTTTCCGCGCCCAACACGCGTTGTGCCACGAAAAACAGATCATTTGCAGCAGCGGAAGAGCGCATGAATCGCGTTTCCGTGCCCGGCAATCTACGAAAAGCATCAACAAATAGCGTGCTCTGAATACGCTCCAACGCGGATTGATTGGTCGACAAGGAAACAAAGATCATCAAGCCTGCATTAGCCAAGAGACTCCAGAAAACAGAATGAACAAGCGGATCAATTCCATCCAATCCAAACAACGCTTCTGGGCGTAAGAACGCCAAACCAAACGGACCA
>Ga0315336_1002345_pt1 | contig 29444 bp, 20 predicted proteins | sample ASW5metaG_FD_204512 | JGI IMG/M metagenome (GOLD analysis project Ga0315336, IMG submission 204512) | Ammonia-oxidizing marine archaeal communities from Monterey Bay, California, United States - ASW #5 | ecosystem: Environmental > Aquatic > Marine > Intertidal zone | place: USA: California... | reverse complement strand
CCCCCCTGCCCCGCGCCGGTGGAAGCAGGGTTTGAATACTACCTCGCCCCTCCAAGGTTAAGCTCCCCACCGGCCCCGCGCCGGTGGAAGCAGGGTTTGAATACTACCTCGCCCCTCCAAGGTTAAGCTCCCCACCGGCCCCGCGCCGGTGGAAGCAGGGTTTGCAAATTGCGCGACGCATCCTGATCCGCAGTTCTCAAACCCCTTCACCACCGGCACAAGGCCGGTGGGGTCGACAAGGTCTAAGCCTCGAAGTAGTATGCAAACCCTTTCACCACCGGCACAAGGCCGGTGGGGTCGACAGGGTCTAAGCCTCAAGGGAGTATGCAAACCTCTTCCCCATTGGCGCGAGGCCGGTGGGGTCTGAATAACGGCAGATTCAGATCACGGACCTTCCTCTCTGAATTGTCTTTCCGGGTGCTGCATCCCCCGGAGGTGGATGCCTACTATGATATTCTTCGTGCCTTTTGCGCCTCTTCGTGGCCAAATCCTCTGATGAACAAACCCCTCCTCACTTTCATCATGGTCGTGACCTCCACAACCATCGGAAACACCGCCACGGTGCAGCTTGCCGAGGATGGAACACTCGTCGTCGATGGAACACGTCGATTCCCCATCGGATTGTACGAATCCCCGACGGACGACGAGTATGTTCAAGAGGTCGCGAAAGCCGGATTCAATGTCATGACATGTCGTGCCGACCCCGATCAGCTCGACCGCGCTCACCTGCACGGAATCGGGGCCTGGGTCCCGTTGGGCCATCTACCCGTCGCGGACGAGGGCGGAAAAGCCGCGTTGAGCAAGGAGGTCAATGCAGTAAAGCACCACCCCGCGCTATGGGTTTGGGAAGCGCCGGACGAAATCCTCTGGAACCTGTTCTGGCCGAGGGTCAGTGCCTTCTTCAAGGAACGGAAGGATCTTACGAACAGGGTTGAAGCCGCGATGACGAAGCAACCGGAGAGCGCTGAGACGTTGGCCGGCGCGCTCAAGCGCTACGATGACTACGCCATGTCGGAGCGCTGGGCCGAAGCCGAAGCCGCGGCGGTCATCGTCCGTGAACACCTGGGTCTGCCGCCCCGGACCGACGATGCGGCAACCCTGAGCGGTTGGCATGACAACGTTGAGATCCTCTTCCATAAACTCGCGGAAGGAAGTGAGGTCGTGCGTCAACTCGATCCGGGCCGCCCCATCTGGTTCAACCACGCGCCCCGCAACGAGATTTCCGATCTGCGCCGGATCAACGCGCTCGCGGACATCGCCGGCTGCGACATATATCCGGTACCTTTTAACGAGGGTTTAATGCACAGCGACATTATCGAACGCCACTTGCCTGCCGTAGGCGCCTACACCCGGCGCATGGCGGAAGGCGCCCCCGGCAAGCCGATGTGGATGGTGCTGCAGGCATTCGGCTGGAGCGATCTGCAAGAACCATTCTCGCCCGAAATCTACATCCGGCCTTCCTACGAGGAATCGCGGTTCATGGCATACGACGCCATCGTCAACGGTGCCCGCGGCATCCTGTACTACGGATCGAAACATCTTCATGAAACCGAGAAAAACTCTTCCTTCTGGCAGGATCTGAAGCGCGTGACCCGCGAGTTGGCTGACTTCGAATCGCAACTGGCGGCGCCTGAATGGAAGCTCGACTTGCGGATCGACTACTCTCCGACAAGTTCGTCCCGTGATCGCGGCGTACTCACTGCCGCCCGTGGCAACAAAGACGACGGCATCATCATTCTCGTCAACGAGCATGTTGCCGGACTCGCCTTCGATCTGCATGGCCTCGACGAGTTCGAGGGCCGGGCCCTCCCCATCGTCGGCAGCTGGGAGCGACCCATCGTCAAAAACGGTGCCATCCGCTTCGGCCTCCGCGGGCACGGCGTCACAGTGATCCGAACTCAAAAGTAGCCGTCCACCTCCGGGGGACGAAGAGCCCGGATTGGCAGTGGAAAGAGGAAGAAGTGCGCTTTGCGAACAAGGGCATCCAACTCCGCCTGGGAAGAAACTGGGAATAGATGAATACCACCGAGATTCGGACACTCGTAGATCGGATCCATGAGGTCGGCTATTGCGTGATCCCCGGCGTGATTCCGCCCGATGAGTGCGATCCGCTGTCCCGGCACCTCAACTCGGTGGGTACATCGTTGCGCCGGGAAGAATATCGCGAAGAAATGGCGGTTTCCGTAGTGAAGGGCCTGATGAGCATAGACCAGTCCGTTGCGGAATACCTCGCCGACGATCGTGTGCTGGCGATCTTGAATACGATTCTTGGTAAGAATATTCGAATATCCTTCACCTCTCTGCTCACCAATGAGCCCGGCAAAAAGCGCTCCGACATGCATGCGGACTGGCCGTTCAACCAGAACAAAGTGTGTCATTTCCCGGCTCCCTATCCTGACCGGATTGTCCACGCCACCGCGCTGTTGATGGTCTCCGCGTTTACCCATGATAACGGCGGCACGCTGGTGATCCCCGGAAGCCATCGCAGAAACACGAATCCCACGGATAGAAATTCCGGATTCGATCCTCACGCCGAGTATCCCGATGAGATGCGAATCACCGGCCCGGCGGGCGGCATGCTCCTCATGGACAGCCGAACCTGGCACTGTTCCCCGGCAAACAACTCAGATGAAGCGCGCGTTTGCGTGGCACTACGGTATGCGCCCTGGTGGCTGAACCTCGAGGTGCTCGACCCTGATTCGGAGCTGCGCAAACAATGGGTTGAAGAACCGGGGCTTCAGGAAAACGATCAAGCCAGAATTCCCAGGGAGGCATACGATCGGCTGCCGGAAAAGGCGAAGCCGCTGTTGCGGCATTGGATCAGAAAATAGGCGCAACGAGGGTCAAAGCCCTAGTAGTTCGGCGGCGTTGTCATAGAAGATGCGCTGAATCTCCGTGCCCGAAAGATCCGACATGTGCGCGGCCTGTTTCAGCGCGTGGAGCGATTCGATTCCGGCCAGGGCGGGCCGGCCGAGAATCCAGTCCGACCAGTCCACCGATTGATCGTAGAGCCACCAGAATCCATCACCCAGAGTGATCGCTTTGCCGCGCACTTGAGAAACGGGAAAGTCACTGCCATAAAGGAGTCGTTCGGAGCCAAACGTATTCAGGATTGCCCAAAGCGGATACGGCTCACAGACAACGGACGTGTCGAAATAGACATTGTCCAGACCGCGCAAATTTTCAATCCCCTCGGCGGTGTGATGGCCGGCGAAGCCGCGCGCGGCGTGAGCCAGGATCAGGCGGGCGCCGGGATATCGTTTGCACTTCGCGGCAATCAGGGTGGTATTCTCCGGATCCGCCAGGGAACGCTGACGGACCATGTGCAACATGATGGCCCATTTGCGTTCGTGCGCGATTTCCCAGGCCCATTCAGGCAGGAACTGATCGATAAGCGCGTCCTGGCTTTGAGGAAGATTTGAGAAACAGTGATAGACCTTGAATCCGCTCCACGCGCCGTCCAGGTCGAGCGAATCAGGCGAGTCATTGGGACGGATCATCATTAACCGACGGCTTGCCTCCCGTGAAGCCAGTTCCCCGGCAAGAAATGCGTTGGCCGAGGCGGTATCCATGTCGACGCCGGGAAAGGGAAAGAAGAGACCGCCGCGGGGCGCCTGATCGCCCATCACGGACCCAAGCCCGCTTTGCCACGTGTCATAGTCCGCGGTTTCGGGAAATGAGCCCATTAGTTCGGGAGCTTTGCTGCCAAGATCCTGCACCCGATAGAGGTGCGCGTGGGCGTCGAACACGCGGTCGGGCACGAAATCGCCGACCAGTCGCATGTATGTTTCAGCGTCGGTCATCTGATAAAACCGCTGGTGGCTCCGTCGTGACCGCTACACCACGGCGTTCTTACTGGCGTGAGGAGATAGACGGAGGTCATTGCTGTTCGTACTCGCACGTGCTGTACACCGTGCTTTTACCCGTTCCTGCAGTCTTCAGAATGCCTTGCTCAAGCAGCACTTTAATCTCTCGTCGAGCCGTGTCATTGCTGACGTCCAGGTGACGTGCAACGTCTGAGGTTGCAGCCCGGCCGCGTGCATTGATATATCGGTAGAGCTGATTCTGCCGGGACGTCAGGTTCGTTTCCCTATCAGACGCGAGGCGCGGGTAGAAGCGAATCACAAAGAAATTCGTGGCGGAGACCTCGCACGGTGGGTTGCCGTTGTCTACAAGGGCTTGCCGCATCCTCGCGAAACCACTGCCAATCTGCTCCACGAATCCTGCCCGGAAGAGCAAATCGGCAATCGTTCTGTTCCGACGCACACTGCGTTTGCCCAAGTCCTCAATGGTTAGGCCTTGGTACAGCCCGCCGGGATTCTCGATTTCGAGTCGGTCTGAAAACAGATGGAGGTAAATGTGTGATGAGTCATAGGCGTAGTCGCGATGCATCACGGCATTAATGACGGCCTCGCGCACCGCGACAAGGGGGTAGTCAAAGATCTCCTTGCGCCGTGCCTCGCCGCTGATTCCATAGCGCATCCGCACGTTGTGTTTGGTAAACTTCAGGGCACCCTCGATCAGCTCAAACGGATTGCCGCGGATGTCCTGGCGGTCAACGATATCGAATCGGTCGTCACCCTTGTAGCAAGCACACGTCACATGGCTTTCCTTGATAAAACGCTGGGGGTCTTTCGCGAAGAAAAGAACGCCCGCCTGCCGTACTTGTACCTTATTCGATACTACAAGGGCACAATCCAGGCTTTGCAGAATTTCTCTCGCGTCCGCTTGGTGGGCGATATCGGCCAAGCCTAAGAACCGGGCGAGGCGGGCGGAATCGAAATCCGTCTCAAACTTGAAGTCCGGGTTGATTAGCTCGTCAAACCGGTGCTGACCTTCGGCGAGAACGAAGCGCACGATCTCATCACGGGACAATTTCTGCGTGTTCGGACCCACCCTGAGAAAGAATCCCCCTTTGCAGCGATAGGGTTTGTCGGAACCCTCGGGAATGTTGACTTCTACAACACCCACAGGATGGCGATGCAGTTCGACCGTTAGCGGCGGGTCACAGTTCCGTGCGATGTCATGAATCTGGCTTGCGAACCTGTTGGACGCATCCGCAGGGCGGATAGCGCCCTCATCGTCGACGCCGACGAAAATGGTTCCACCGCCGGCGTTGGCGAATGCCGCCATCTCACGGTCCAGACTGCCGACCCCGACTTTGAATTCCACCTTCTGGCCCTCTCCCCCCGCAAGCACGAGGTCAAGATTGCGCTGCGAAGACTCTTCCATGATGCCGCTAGTATGCCTTCCGGATACAGGGACGTCAACAGAATTTACGCCGCAAATGCGCCGTAAATACGGCGCAAAACTCAAAACAAAGTTTATCCCTTTTGCAATTGCCGGCCACCACGAGGTACTCATCCCGTTGAGTACTGTGATACGTTCGGCTTACTAGTACATCGTTCCATCGGGGTCTTCCCCGGGCAGCACCTCTGCGGTCATAACAACCAAATTTGCTTCGCCGCGCAGGTGAAATCTGAGGCCCTCCATGCGTCCGGGGGATCCGGGATGTTGAACCAACGATGATGGAGGTGATTCGAACAAGCCGATGTCCATCCAGCAGGCTCAAATCGAGTTCTTCAGCCCACTCTGACCGGGAAAATGGCCCGCAGAACTGCCATACGCCCCACAGCTTCCAGCGCACTTGACTTTGGTCGCACGACTGCTTACTTTCTGCCCCCGCTGCCTGTCCATAGCAAACTTCCTTAAGAAGGCTGGATCAGATATTGCGGCAACCCGCATGGCGATTTTCGTACATTACAGAACTCGTCAGGGAGGCGGAGTAGCTCAGTCGGTTAGAGCGGCGGCTTCATAAGCCGTAGGTCGTGGGTTCAAGTCCCACCTCCGCCACCAGCCCCTCTTTCCATAGCCTGTCATTCGTCATTCGCCCCTGATATAACATTCGCGAACGGCAAGATTTTGGTTTTGGACCAGGTTTTGGAATTTTGTTTGGTACCACCGGAACCAAACTCTAAAACCTGGTCCGAAACCGAACTCTCCCGAAACCGACAGGTAGAAAGACAAGTACCATGATGCGAAAAACATTTTCAGGATTAATTCTCGTCTTGTTCACATCCGCCCTCTGGACCGCTACCCATGCGGATGTCCCCAAGGGCGAAGTCATCTTCGAGGACGACTTCTCGGAGGGAGCAGACAAGTGGATCGAAGGCGACAAGGGGAGCATCCGTGAAGGCTGGTATCATCTTCGTGGCGAGCAGGGAGTTCTGCACCGCGTTGCGGTGAAGGACAGCGGGGAGTGGACCGATTACATCGTCGAGTTCGACCTGAAGATCGTGAACGTAATCGCGAGCTGGATGGTTCGATGCGAACTCGATCCGACGCCGAGCCGATACTACCTGTTCTGCTTCAACGGCCGGGAATTCGAGCGGAATGTCAGGTTGGAAAAGAGTCGTCCCGCCGGTGAAATTATCGTCCGCAATCCGGTGCGGCACGGGGAAGCGCACCGGGTCACCATTGTCGTCAAAGGCGCCACAATAAAACATTACATCGACGGCGAGCTGATCGATACATTGACCGATGACTCCCTGGCCAAGGGCGGTTTCGGATTCCGGGAAATGAATGCCGAGGCGGCTTCGTTCGCGAATGTCAAAGTCTACGCCCTGCCGCCAGTGACAGACGACAGAAACCCTTCAGACTCCGGTTCAATCCTTTACCCGGTGGCCTCCATTCCTTCGGTCCCGGAACCTCCAACCCTGGACGGCGTCATCGTGGAGGACGAATGGTCCACAGCCGCTCGCCTTACCGGATTTTCCGACCTGAGCGGTAAACTTGCCCGAAAGCAGACCGTTGCATTGGTATCCTGGGATGAAGGGAATATCTATTTCGCTTTCCAGTCACAAAAGAAGTTTGACCGCAACGTGCAGCCGATGGCGCGTGACAGCGACGGGCTGTTCAGCAAGGACGGGATCGAGATCAACCTGAAGCCCGGCGATGGAGAGTGGATGAAACTGGCTTTCGATCACGTGGGGTCGCAGTGGGACAACCGGTTCAAGGGCAGAAACCTCCTCAATGAAACCTGGAATCCGGATTGGGAGGTGAAGCACCACATCATCAACGACGAGTTTTTCGTCGTCGATACCTGGCAGGCCGAAGTAAAAATCCCATTTGCATCGCTGGGCGTGCAATCGCCGGCGCCGGGTGACCGATGGTCGGTTCAGATTTGTCGCAATTTCGATGACATCGACAATCTCGGCTATCCCGTCGGCGAACGCTGGACAAGCTGGTCGTCCGCCACCGAGGGCGGATTCAATGAACCCACTACATTCGGCACGTTCCGGTGGGTAAAAAACACGCCGACATTTCGGCTGGCCGCCTACCGGGACATCGCCAATGGCCAGGCGGGTTTTCATGGGAACCTTATCGCGCCGGGTACCGCCGACTTTCTTGTCAAACTGCGGGCATCCCTTGCCGGACAGAAGGAGAACCTGCTGGTAAACAGGGAATCCTCCCTGGATTCAAGCGAGGGACAATCCTCCGTACCGGTTGCGATGGGCGATGTCCTGGACCTGGCCGAAATCGCCGACGTGGTCGTCTCCTGGGAGATCATCGATTCATCAAGCGGTGCAACCATCGCGCGAGCCGGGGCGAGAGCGGAGTGCGTCCCATCGTTCGCCCTGACATACGCTCCGCTGTTTACCCGGGAATCGATCGTCATCGAAGGAGACCTTTCGCGGATGAGCGATTTGCCTTCCGAGGCAGGCTTGAGAATTGAGATCCACAATGAGGAAGGCCTGTCGTTGAACGTGGCCCGGCATCGCCTGGTCACGGCGGATCAAACGTTCAGTTTCCGGCACTCCCTCGCGGGGGTTCCCGCGGGTACTTGCAGCATCCAGGTGGCGATGACCGGCGCAGACGGACGGACGATCGCTTCGAGCATCCGGCCTCTTGAAATTCCGGGCACGCCCGAGTGGATGAAAACCGAAGCAGGTGTGCCGACGAGCGTGCCCGCTCCCTGGACGCCGGTGGAATTGGAACGTGGGAGCAATACCACCGTGATCAAGACCTGGTCCAAGAGGTATCGCTATGAAGACGGAATGCTGCCGGCACAAATCAGCATCCGGGGTGAGGATCGCCTCGCTGCGCCGGTGGATCTGGTGCTGGTCACGGAGCATGGCCGAGAAAAGATACGATTCGACGCGCCCGAAATCACCGGGACATCGGACCTGGGCACTTCCCTTCGCAGGCAGGGGGAAAGCGAGCGGTTTTATGTTGAGAACGACGCGCGGATTGAGTTCGACGGTTTGATCTGGAACGAGACGAAAATTCGCCCGCGCAAGGGGTCGGTGACCCTTCGCGAGGCGTACCTCGAAATTCCGTATCGCAGGCAGGGGATGCGCTACATGCGCGGCGAAAACTCCATGAATTTCATGAAAAGCGAGTCCTTTATCTCCATGGTCGCAGAGGCAAAGCTCGACCGGGACTACCCGCTTCCGGAGGAGAACCCCAACTTCAGCGTGAACGGCTGGCCCTGGCAGGATCGGTTCATCAATTTTTACTGGGCCGGCGGCGTGGACTTTGGATTGTTTACGATCGTTCCCTCGATGCGAAACATGCGCGTCGCAAAGATGTACAATGACCTGGTGGAGGAAGAGGACCGTTGCCTGTTCCGCCTGTACTTCATTGACCAGCCGACACGGATTTCGGGCGAGACGCATTTTGCGTACGGCCTGCAGGGAACGCCGACCCGACCCATGCGGGACCGAAGCCAGATGAACCGAACGGGGTATCACGGCATTCACAAACTGAACTGGGATTATTTCATGCATGAAATTAGTCGCCAGTGGGATGGAGGTGTCATCGACAAGTTCTTCACCGGGCCGAGGATCGATGCGAAGAAAGGTGATTTCTACGCCAAGACCATCCAGGGGGGGCTCCTGGTGAATCTCGGCAACCCGCAGCCCACTCCCAAGGAGATCGAGAACATCAGGGGAGGTGTGCGTGGCACAAGGGCTCTCGGCGCGAAAGCATTGTTATGGCTCGACCTGACCTATACCCCCATCTCGCTGCCTCACGAGGTTCCCTACGAATTCGAATGGGAGCAGTACCCGCCGCAGCGCCAGGTCTATGGAGGCGAAGAGCACACCCTCGTCTGCCCGAAATCACGGTCCTGGAGGAATTTCTACCTCGGCAACCTGGACCGCCTGATGAAAGAAAACGGTATTGCCGGGGTGTACCTGGACATGACGGGGCCGGGTTCATGCAACAACCACTATCACGGGTGCGGATACGAAGAGGACGGCGAGCGAAAAGGAGAGATTGCCTTTCTCGAACTGCGCGATCTCTTCCTGCGGCTCTATAACGTGATTCACAGCAACGATCCGGACGGGATCATTTTCTACCACAGCAATAGCTGGAACCCGACCGTGCTCTACGCCGACATGGACACCAAGGGCGAAGGCTGGTCCCCGGCCGAGGATTACCGGACGTTTTCCCTCCCCTACTACCAGGCCGGATACATGTTCCAGCATCAATACAACATCGCCCACAACTTCTTCGCCACGCACGTCTACTGTTCCTATCGCGGCAAGCCGGAGCGGGTTTCCACACTGGCCGAATGCGTTGGATTGAGCCTGTTGCATGACACGCTTCCCTGCGTATCCACTTCCCTGGAGGCGGTGGGCATGCTGAATGTGTGGAACGCTCTCGACGACTTCGGCGCCTACGATCCCGGCACCATATGGACCCCGTACTGGGAAAGCGGTCTCGGCAACTGGCAGGACGGCGTGGCGGTCAGCACCTACCGGAATTCTGAAGGCGATCATTTCCTTGTCGTCTTCAATTCCCACTTCGATGACGCCCACAGTCTGGACCTGGCCCTGGAGGATTTCGGGGCATTCTCAGCCTACGATGTTCTGGCCGGCACGGCGTCGGACGATCCGCTCATCAAGCTGCAGCTTCCCCCCAGGGATCTTCGTCTGCTTCGGCTCACCCGACGGTAGCCCGCATATTCAGCGAAGCCACTTCAGCCAATCGTGGCTCTTCGAAGTCGACCAGAGCAGCGGCGAGGAGATCGCTAATCGTATTCTCGATATCGGTTCCGATCCGGATGCCGCCCGAACTACGGCAAGAATTGCCCGCGCTTTCTCCCATGAGCGAATGAGAAGGATGGTAGAAGCGATGCAGGATTCGGATTAGTTTTACGGGAAGGGATCACGTGGAAGTTTGAGCTTGGCTATTGCACAAGGTTTTCCGGATTTAACATTTCAACACACCCGATCTTTAGTCTAATGGGTGACCCCCTTTTCCGATGTGGTAGTTCCAGGAACCAAGGTCGGACCTGGGGCCAGAACGACGCGTAAACCAACGAAATTGACGCCGCTCGACGACGGGCCGCGCTTGATGCGTCTTGAGGTCCGACAATTCGCATCAGTGCTGCCCCAGCCGCCACTGCGATACACACGGAAGGTGCCCGTGGCGGGACCGGTCGGATCGGTAACCGCTCCACCCGGATAGGAACTATCATACCAGTCCTGACACCACTCTGACATGTTTCCGTGCATGTCGTACAGTCCCCATGGATTGGGATGCTTTCCTCCCACCGCGTGCGTCGTACTACCGCTGTTCAGATTATACCATCCATAGTCGGTCAGCAGTCGATAGTTTGGGTCATCGTCCCCGTAGCTGAACCGGTTTGTCGTCCCTGCTCTGCAAGCATATTCCCACTCCGCCTCCGTCGGCAGCCGATACTCGTAATCGGGAGGTATCCGTCCCGCAGCTCTCTCTTGGCTCGTCAACACCGCGCAATAGTTGGTCGAATCATCCCAATTCACCGCCTCCACCGGACGCTCCAGCCCTCCAGTGATGCCACTCGGGTTGCTGCCGATCACACTCTGATATTCCTGCTGCGTTACCTCGTACTTACCCATCCAGAATCCCTGACTGATCGTCACCGTCGTCTGCGGCCCCTCATCAGTAAGTCGCCCAACCTCATCGTCCGGACTGCCCATGATGAAGGTGCCGGGCGGGATGAAGACCATGTTTGCCCCAGCCTGGAATGAACGTCTGCCCGTGAGGGACACCCACCCGAACCCGTTGTAACCTTCAAAATCACTCCCCGTCCACCGCACCGCTCCAGCAACAGGTACGGCATTTGTTGACACCGCCGCTGCCGTAGCAGCCGTCCGGGCATTGATGGCATAGGGCGTGGCGGTCAGCGACTGCCTCGGACCCAACGCGGTGAACCCAGCCCCGCCATCCGGCTGCACCCCAATCTCCAGCCAATAATCCGTCCCATCGAACACCGCCGCCCCAAAGTCCAGCGTGGCCGTGAACAGCCCATTGGAAACGGACACACTGGTATTGGTTACCGTGGACACTGCGGTCCCGCCGATGTCGCTGGTGAACAGGCCGAAGGTCATGTCAAACAGGCCATCAGCACCACTACCGCCGGTCGTCAGGTTGCCCTGATAGGACCAGGAGGTGGATTGGGCGTTGCTATGCGTTACGGTGCAGAAGATTCCCAGCACAACAGACAGAAAGGACACACTATTCTTCATGAAATTGACTCCATTTGCGGGTAGTCGGATTCGGTCCGGTATTTTAGCAAAAAACCGCCAATTAGGCAATCTTGGGTCTATCCACATTTGGATACCCCCCTGAAATCGCGCCCTCCGCCGATTTTCCGCCCGGTGCCTGGGCTCCGCGCTCGGTGTTCAATCTCGGCTACAGGGGATCAGTGCTCTTCCTCTGCTCCAACTGCCGGAGCGTGATAGCCCGGTTCCGATGCTTGGCGTAGTCGCTCCACCGGTTTCGGGTGTGCCGGATCATGCCGGAGTCCCACACGCTGTGCAGGTTCGCGTTGTCGCCGAAGAAATAGACCTTGATGTCATTCCAGCCCCTGTCCCTGGCGTGGGAGACGTGCAACGGCTGGTGAACGTTGCCGACGAAGTGCGCGATGAACTTCCGCGCTTCCAGCTTCTCAGCCGGGGTCGCATCCTGATTCCGCAGCACACCGGTGAACCTGATGATGGCACTGACAACGCAGCCCTTTTTAGGGATCGAACCGGACGTCGAAGAGGAGCAGGAATAGTGGATTCTGGGGGCGGAAGTTTGCTATGGTTCTCCCGATGTCAGATCACAAGATTTCGGTTGGTTGCTTCATCTACATTTTCGCCGTTCCGACGTTTCTGGGAGGCCTCGCGGGATTGTACTACGGGCACCGGGCCAGCGATCATGAAGATCCGCAGGTGGCCGAATCGGCCGCGGAACTGTGGAATATTTCTCTCTTTCTGCTGATCGTCTCCGCCATTGTCATCCTGCTCAGCCGGTTCCTCTTCCGTCTCCAAATGAAAAACAGACCCTTCTAAATCGAAACCCAGTGGCGGAAGTCGCCAAGACTCCGATCGGCGACTTCCCCGCTGGAACAAAAGAGGTAACTCTTGAAGAAGTCCGATTCGACAAGCGTCCTACAGAAAGGCGGCATGAAAATCGGACTGAATTCACGATTCCGGACGGAACGACGGACAATCGCTTTCCTGGGAGCTCTGCTCTTCACATCGGCCCACGCCGGCAAGCCGCCACCGAATCAGGATGATGTCCCTCCCGCCCCGGTTCTGTCCGTGCAACCGGTATTCATCGAAGGCCAGCGGATCGTCGCGCGACTGGAGTTTCCTGCCTCGGATTGGACACGGGATCCGGAGCAGTCCGGCTGGCCATCCGTCCGGATCAACGCGAATGAGAGCCGGTACAATCTGGGACTTCCGCCGTTCCGGCCCTATCGTCACATGCTGTACCTGGATCTTTCGGCCGGCTTCCTGGATCAGGTGGGCTCGTTTGGGCCCGTGACGCTGCGATCTTATCCTCCCGGGACCTATCGCGTTCAAGTCTTCTGGGTGGACTTTACCGCGCGGAAGGACGCCCGGTCCGTGCAATTGCCTGAATTGGCAAGCAACACCGCGGAATTCCGCGTGGTTGCTCAACGCTCACCCGAAGCGCAGGCGTTGCGAGGTACCGAACGCTACGAGGGCAGATCCATTGACGAGTGGCTGAACGAACTTGCCGCAAAGTCCATGGAGGACCAACAGCACGCTGTAATGGCACTTGCGCGGATCGGAGCGCCCGCAATCCCTGCCCTGCTTGAGCTATGCGAGTGCGGGGACCCGCGCGGACAACATGCCGCCGAAGCGCTTTCACAAGTGGGTGAAGAAGCACGAGGCGCATTAGCGCATATCTTTTCCATTGCCGTCGGCAAGCCGGCGTCCGACGAAACGATTCCCCGCCACGTCGAAATCATTCGCCAAAAACTTGTCAGTTCAATGCATCATATGGATTGGGCCGCAGAAGAAGTCATTTCCCTGTTGCTAACGCTCGCCAGGAATCCCGGCGAGAAGGACTCGATACGTCGTTGGGCGATGATTTCACTTGGAAAATTCGGCGAGCCGGCCGTTCCCGAACTTCGCAAGCTGGTGACGGATGACGATCCGTTCGTTCGGGAGCGGGCGATTGCCGCACTGGGTGCCGCCTACGTGGAGACGGGTGAAAGAACGGAGAACGAATACTACGCGGAACTCATCGAGGCCGATCCGTTCGCGCCGGAGGTTCCCAAGTATCTCATACGGGCCAAGGATGGTGTCATCAGCCACGGGCAGCTTGGGAAATCGCACCCGCTTTCCGACAAGGTCAAGGCCTTGTACCGTGCGCGCCTGGCGGAGAATCCGGACCCGCAAACCGCGTACAACCTGGCCCACATCCTTCAGACGCAGCTATCGCAAACCGCTCTCGAGTGGTCGATAAACGCGCAATTCCGGAGCGGTCGGTCTGTGCGGGAAGATCCCAACGCTCATTTCGGGGACCTGGAGTCGGCGCTGACGCTTTGTTTCGAACGGGCGGAGCCGGACCAGCCGCTGTGGGGAAAGTCCGGCATCGGATTGGCGAAAATCCGCCTCATGCGCGGAGATTGGGAGGGCATGAATCAAGCCCTGACCGCGATGGGCCAGGCGCCGATGCCGGCGGAAGAGCGACCCTGGCTCCATGCCCCACCGGCGGACTGGACCGACCTGCGGGCGGGATGGGAGAAGGCGGATCCGTCCAGGCGAACGGGCGATGCCGCGCTGGAGCTGCGATTCGAGAAGGACGGGACCGGCCTGGCCGGGGTCCACGTCCTGTTGGGCGAAGCGAAGCCGCCGATCAGTTCAACGGGGTGGATTATCGACACGCTCTACCACAGTCCCAAGCCGTTGGAGGAGGAGTGGGGTGGATCGTTCGGGTATGCCGCGGATTGGGACCGGCCGATGACGCGCTACTCGGTGAGCGGCGACGACGGCGTCGTGCGATTCGAGCGGCTGCCCCTGATGGACGTCCTGCTGGAGATCCTGATTCCCGGCGGCAATTTCATCGAGTCGGGCCGCGACTGGGACATGCTGATGGAGACGGAACCGGGCCGACTGCGGCGCATCTCCATGATGCCGGATCATGATGCAATCGGATCCCACGAAGAAGTGGCACAGATCTTCCTCGAACCGGGAAAGACGTTTCACTATCCGAAGATCGTCGTGCACCCGCTCCTGTATTCCGGCGTTCAATCGGACAGATGGACGCGGGCCGATCCGTCCGACTATGTCCTGCTCTGGGGCGGTTCGAAGTGGAACAGACTTCCCGATGATGTCTCCTATCGCATTCGGATGGTCTTGTCCGCGATTCCGGAACCGTTCGGACCCATCATGAATGTCCCCATCTTGCGTGAGGCGATGGTCACCACCAGCGAAACCGAATGGCCGGTCGGCGAGCGAGGGGTGGGGGGGCTGCGGCTGGCGCCCGGCAACCTCTACCGGTTCGATGTCACGGCAGTCGATGCCAACGGGAACGAGGTGTCGAGAATGTCGTCCCAGTTCGCATGGACCCCCTGGCCTGGCCGTGAACCCACGCTCCCGAACGCTGCCCTGGGGCAGGATTGGCACGATCTGCATAGAAAGACCCGCCCGCCGATCCACCATGAAACGTGGCACCGGGGCAACTACAATGGCGAGTCGCTCGATGATTTCGTGAACCGGTGGCTGAAGGAGTTCCCCGATGCGTTCGAGGTTCCCTATGTCCGAGTCGGCCGCGCATGGCTCGACTGGCGAAGCGGCAAAACCCGGGAGGCGCGATCTGTGCTGCTGGAGCTATCTGACAAATTGCCTGAAGGCAATGTTGCCCGGGACACCGCTGCGTCGCTACTCTATCAACTGGACTACGGTGCGGAGCCGACTAAAAAGTTACTGTTTGTGTCGACAAGTGGTAGCAGGCCTTGATCCGATATTGAGATGAATTGCAGCTCTACGCTTGCGTGTAGGTGTCACCGCATCGACTGGCCTGACAACAACTGGCGTGAGATCCGTGTTCTTAGTAGAAAGAGTGTCAAATAGGTGGGTCAGTTCAATAAGCTCTTCCAGCGCACCCGCTCGGTCGCGGGTCGCTGAAGAGAGTCGTTACTGGCAGATCCCAGGTATCCGTAGTAAGTCTGTCGTTACCAGTGTAATGGTATGCTGCAGAATCTTTTGGACCCGAAAAGTATCGACCATGAGCGTGAAGGCTAACCCATGGCAATGACATCCATGCTGACCTGCTCGGCTCACCGTGACGCGACACCGCTGCTGACGGATGCCACCGCGCTCCGCCAGCGTGCCGCCGAAGACGGCTGCCTGTTTTTCTCCGGTCTGCTGCCTGCAGAGCCCTTACTGGCCTTGCGACGCCAGGTCCTCGAAGTGGCAGCGCGGCATGATTTTCTCGACTCCGCCGCCGACCTCGAGGAAGGACGGGCGAAGCCTGGTTTTGCCATTTTTGAGAGTGCCGACCCGGCATGGCGTGACTATTACAACGACATCCTGCGTTTGCGGGACTTCCATGCATTGGCGCTGCACCCGGCCATTATCGGACCACTGGAACGGGTCTTCGGAGAAACCGTGCTGGCGCATAGCCGCAACATCTGCCGAACGATATTCCCTACGAACGAAACCATGACAACGCCGCCGCATCAGAACTTTCACCACATCGGCGGCACGGAGGAAACATGGACGGTGTGGTTTCCTCTGAGCGACTGCCCGGCCGAGCTTGGCGGGTTGGCGGTGCTGCCGGGTTCACATCGTAACGGTCTCCTTGAGACCCGTGAGGCATATGGTGCCGGGGGCACCGGTGTCGACGTCGACGACAACGCAGCGTGGCGTTGGAACGAGATGAAGTGTGGCGATGTGATCATGTTGCAGAGCCTGACTGTGCACCAGGGCGTCGATAACACCAGCGGCGACCGCATTCGCAACTCCGTCGACTTTCGCTACCAGCCGCAGAGCCATCCTGTGCGCGCCGTCTCGTTCGAGCCGCACATGGGGTGTATCACCTGGGACGAAATTTACGAGGGCTGGCCCGATGGCGAAGATCCGGTGAAAGGATACTGGGAACAGGCGCCACTCGACTTTGCGAACGCGAAGTGAATTGTAGGCTTAAATTCTGATCACTCAGGATCTGCACCTGAAAGCGTAGATCTTCGGGATACGGGTTTCGGGCTTCCGGTGGGACATTCCGGTGAAGACGAACTCCGCTAACGCTCCGCGGTCGCAGCAGGAAAAGTGTGAGATGTGCGGGCTAGCGTTTTGGCTGTCTCGACCGGCCTCGGAGCGAATTGCAGCTGTCGAATTCCTGCGCCGACAACACCATGGAAATACAGCCCGACTTCAGAGATCTGCTCGCGTTGTTGAACGAACATCAGGTTGATTACCTGATCGTTGGCGCCTACGCACTCGCTTTTCAAGGTTCGCCGCGATACACCGGCGATATCGATATCTTCGTGAGACCGGAAAGTGGTAACGCCGTGCACAAGGGCAATATTTACCTTGGCCTTGTGGCCCTCGATGAAAATAGAAGGGACGATTCAGAAACGCATTTGCGGAAAGCAGGAGAACACTCATGCAGGCGGTTGGTCGCCGTTTCGGAAGCCCTCCCAGATTTTTGCGGGCCGGATTAAAGGCCGCAGTTCCTCAGGACAAAAGGAGTTTTGGCGTAGTCGTACAGAAGCGCTCGATATTTCCGGCCGCTCGCTTCGCGAGGCATTTCGAAAAGTACCGTTCTGTGTTCGAAGTTCGCGATCCCGCACTTGCGCAAGACCCGACGAGGACCGGCAGTTGCTTCCTAACCGAGAGAAATCTCCGTAGTTGGTCTCGAGCTACATATCCATCTGGCCAAAGTCGGGCTTCGAATGGTATCCTTCCCCCGTGCGTACTAAACCTCTTATGCCAATGTGTCTTTTGGGGATGCTTGGAGGCCTGCCGGCGTTCGCATCGCCCCACCATCCAAGTATCGCCTTTGGAAATGGCCAAGCACTCTCCGTGTACTCGCCGAAGTCGCCTGAAACGATCCGGGTAGAAAAACGGAAGGAGTTGATTTCCCAACTCTCCGATCCAAGCGTTCGCGGTTTCACACATGGTTGGGAGAAGGGAATGGAGGAACAGTTTCCTGCCGGCGTCAAACGGGCTCCTGCGAATACGATGACGGTTATTTCTGTTCGCCAGGACCATGGGGCTGCAAATCAGGGCGTGAGCCTCGGGAGGGGTGGTCTCATGACATGTGCAGGCCCGGTCATTTCAGAGTCTACGCATTCGGTGCGCATTGATCTCGATTCGAACAGGGGCAGCGATCTACTTGCCGGAAGTAACTACGAGTTGGGAAATCGAGCGCCCATCTTTCTGTCGCGCCGTCTCGACTTTCTCGGGACGCTTCTTCTCGTTTCAGGATGTACACTCGTTGCCGGGGTGGTTGTCTGGGTTGTCTGGATTGTCTGGATAATCAGAAGTAGAAAATTGCGCGAAACGATGTAGCGTCAAGGCCCACTGTTCCACGTGACACGCGACATTATCGGAGGCATCGTAGTCCTCGTTGTTGTGATCCTTTTCGTTGCGGCGTATCTGCGTGCGCAAAAAGGCAGGGATCGTTCCTCCATCATTCTAATCCTGGCGGCAGGTTTCCTGCTTCGCGCCTTCACCGGCTCAGACTTATTCCTGCACGAATGGGATGAGCGGTATCACTCCCTGGTTGCCAAGCACCTTGTCGCGAATCCGCTGACCCCGACTCTGTACGAGGACCCGCTGCTTCCGTACGATTTCAAACACTGGACCGCCAACCACGTCTGGCTTCACAAGGAACCTCTTGCCCTCTGGTCGATGGCCTTCAGTATGAGCGTCTTCGGCTTCAACGAGATTGCACTGCGACTCCCGAGCATCCTGTTTTCTACTCTCGGGATCTTGATCACCTTTCTGATCGGGCGTGAATTCGGGGGCGCACGGATCGGGCTGATTGCCGCGTTTCTGCATGCCGTGAACGGCTATCTCATCGAACTTGCTGCGGGAAGGATCCCCACGGATCATGTGGACACGCTCTTCATCGCATTGATCGGGCTGGGCGTCTTGATTGCCGTCAAATCCGGTCCGGGAAATCCGTGGCGCGGAGCAGTGCTGATGGGCCTGGTGACCGGATTGGCCGCGCTGACAAAATCCGCGGTCAGTCTGACTCTCGTGATTCTTTGGGCATCCATGATTTGGAACCGCTCCCGGTGTGGATGCCCGGCCGTCGCCGGGCGGGTCATGCTCGCGGTGGCAGTCGCAGCGGTCGTGTATCTGCCATGGCATTTCTATATAGGGCAGGCGTTTCCGGCGGAAGCCGCCTGGGAACGAAGTTACAATGTCCGCCACCTCACTGTCGCACTCGAAGGACACGATGGAGGGCCGCTCTATCATCTCTGGAGGATTCCACGATACTTCGGAGAGTTGGCCTACCTGTCAATCGGGTGGTTCTTTCTATTCCGGCTCAGGTTCCGGCTCTCGGATCGAAAGCAGATCGCCCTGGCACTCTGGCTGGTTATCCCCTACGGATTCTTTTCTCTCGCGACGACCAAGATGCCGGGGTACGTGATGATCGCAGCACCCGCGGTTTTCATCATGTTGGCCCTCCATTTCCAGCACTTGAAGGAGGTCGCCGGCGCAGCGAGGGGGTGGAGGCGGTTCGGCGCCATGGCAATCATGACGCTCCTTCTTGCACTGCCGGTCCGATTCGGTCTTGAGAGAGTAAAGCCGATGTGGGGGCCCGGGTGGGAAACGGAATGGTCGAGATTGTACAGGGGAATCGGCCGGCAGTTTCAAGGGGACCGGGCCGTGGTCTACAATGTCGAGAGGCCGATCGAACTCATGTTCTACTCCTCAGTGCTTGCCTATGAAAGAATCCCCTCGGCGGAAGAGGTCGCACTTTCCGAGAGCAAGGGGTATCGCGTCGCAATCCTTGATCACGGGGATATTCCACTATGGATTCAGAACCATCCGCGTATTGTGCAGGTTCAAACGACATCAGACCTGCGGTGAAGGCCGCAGGCGGGACAGAATTTCGACGAGACCGGCATCGGCTCCTCGCAGGATGGGCAAGGCAAGCTCTGTTCCGCTCCCCGGGCACGAACCTTGGCTTCAGAGACAATTTCATCGATCTGTTTCTGATTGATGTTTACCTGTTTCGCAAACTCGATGATCACCTGTGTTTCAGATTCCGCAAGATTCCCGTCGGCCAGCGCCAGGTAGACCATGTCTTCGACGTTTCGTACTTTTTCTGAAAAGCATCCGACCGGGGTGAGGGCGAAACGAGGCTTGGAAAGGAGGGTTCGGGCACGCTGAATTTCCCGGTTGTCCGCACCCAATGCGATTCTGATTACATGAATCGCCTGCTCTTCATCAGGACTCAGCACACCATCGGCTTTCGCGACGAAAACTACGTTGGCGAGGTATTGTGCGAAATCAGATTCTTTCACCATCGCTCCCGGAATGTTTTGAGTGAACGGGCATCGTGCGTGCCCGGTTTTGCAGACACACAATAGCCCAGGGAGAGAATATATGTCCAAGAATTTTGCCATTCGAACCACGTCGATCTGCGATAACGAGTACGATGGGGAGTGGGGAAGGTGAGCAAATAATCCGTCTTTTCGCGCCTCCTGTGATTCTTTGCGGCAATCCCAAGCTTCCTTGTCGCCGATCGGAAGTCTCGGCGACTTCCGCTACATTACGGATGGATGACGCAGGAGAAATCCCGCAATCATAAACTATTCTTCGTTCTCTTTCTTACCTTCTGTTCAAAATCCGTTCCTGCCGTGCCTCCGGCAAGTTCCGCTTTGATTGCGACTTTGCTGCTTCGTGACGTTCTTGCGCCTTTTGTGGTGGTCCAGCGCCCCCTCCCCCTGTACTTTTGTCGCCATGTCATTACTAGGAACCATTCAGCAACTGGCCGATTTCGATACGGCATTACTCGCAAACACCATTGGATACATAGATGCCACGCCGCCCGAGGCGTGGTACATGGGTGGCTCCATTCAGTCCGTTACTCCGACTCTCGGTCCGACGGTAGGCGTCGCCGTGACGTGCGAGATAGACTGCAGCACCCCGGGCAACCAGGCCGATATGGAACCATTCCTGCAGCAGCTCGAGCAAATGCACGCCATGGAGGAGCCGGTGGTGTGGATTGTGAAGGCGATCGGGTCCAGACCCGATCACGAGTGCATCATGGGAGACGGGATGGCGAAAATGTTGTACACCGCGGGAAGCGTAGGCACGGTGACGAACGGTGGCGTTCGCGACGTGGACGGGCTTCTGTCGGTGCCCTATGCCGTCTATTCCAAGGGTACGGTTATCCATCATACCGCCATCCGGTTCGGGAAGATGAATCAGCCGGTGGAAATCGGCGGAATCACCGTGTCCCCGGGCGAAGTCATCCACGCAAACAAGGAGGGCGTGATCAAGATACCGGCAGGGTGCCTGGATATCCTAACGGAAAAAGCGATTGCGATGAGAGCAATGGAACACGAATCGCACATCGGAAACCGCAGATCCGATCTGGAGCCTCGCGAAGCGATGCGCCGGACACAGGCGAAGTTCAAAGAGTACGGATTCTAAACAGAAGGTAGCGAAGAGAACAAGGGCTGCCGGTGTTCTTCTGCGTCGTTCGAATTACGAATACCGTGCGACGATTTTTGCTTCCCCGGAAAAATTCTCAATTGTGATTTCTTCGCGGTCCGCGTTGTACTCGCCGCCCTCGACAGTCGTCGCGCGTTTCTCCTCCGGGTGCGGAAGACGAAAGACTACCGTTTCCGGACGACGGTCCGTATCGCAGCGGATGGACGCTTCAATCACCCCGTCGGCAGCGCGGGAGTGCACGTGGACATCCAATTTTCCGAAATAGCTGGCAACGCCTTCGAGTTCGATTTTCTTTCCGTCCTCCAACCAGGCTCGCGGCACACATCGGAGCAGGTACAACGCGTTCCCCTGCTCCATGTAGAGCATGAGCCGGGTGTGCATGAGAAACTGGCCTTCTTCGCCGATCTTGTGCGGGGCTTCGTGGTATAAGTGCTCCCACCAGGAGTAGGTCTCCCTGTCGATCAGGGCCGTCAGCGCATTGTAGTAGGCCTTGAGAAACGCCTTGGCCTCTCCACGATAGAGGTGCGCGTACTGATGCCGCGCGAGATATGGCTGGCTGAAGGATGTGTTCCGGGAGCGGTACAACTCACAGTCGCTGTTCATCATGAAATCCGCCGCCATTTCATTCGGATCAATGATCTCGTGGTAGATCAGGATCAGCGGGCCCAGGAGATCGTCGCGAAGATGCACCGCCCCGTGGGTCCACCAATTCCCATCGTCCGTAAACAGGCTCGAGGGGCCGGACCGCCCCAACCACGGCGCGACGGTGGGGCACCAGGTTCCATCGCTCAACGGCACCACGGGCCCCCGCGCCTGCTCGTAACGAAATGCCTTCAGGATGTCCTCCTTGAGAGCGTTTGACGCTTCCCGGAGTCGTTTGGCTTCGCCGGAATCGACTTCAGACATCACCTCGGCGATCCGGCTGAGCCCGAGATAGAAATACCCGTTCAGCATGAATATGATTTCGTCGTCTTCCGGGTCGGCGACTTTCCCTTCCAGCAATCCGAACCGCCCGCCCTTCTTTTCGTCGGCCTGGTTCCGCGCGCGCCAGTCGAGAAGAAAGTCACAGGACTTTCTAACTCCGGGAAGGATGCTGCGAAGCCATTCATCGTCCCGGGTGTATCGGTAATGCTCGCCTACCAGCCACATGATGCATCCGGTTTCGAGCATGTATCCGAGAAAATTCTGCATGAATCCGTTCTCATGCTGCTTTTCGAAATAGTAGGCAATACAACGGCGGGCAATATCATGAAGTCCCAGCGAGTCCAGATAGTTGATAATCGTCGAGGTCTCCGAGCCGATCGGGCTGTAGGTCCCGTTCGCCATCGCGATGGGGCCGTTCGGCTCCCGGCCGTAGTTCACCAGGTCCACATGCAGATGACCGGCCCGAATCAATTCGTCGATTCGTTTCTCAGGCACCCGGATCCGCGCCCCGCTGTTCAGTTTGCCTCGCCAGAAGCGGCGGCAGTCGGCAAGTCCGGCATCGAAATCACGGGCGTGCAGCGCAGAGGCACGGTCTCTCGAGAGCGGGCTATGGGGGATAAAGAATTCCAGGGTGGTCGTTCCTCCTGGAGGCAGCAGAACCGCAATCTCCGGCTGGCCCAGCGGATTGCCATCGATACGAGAGACCCCGAACACCTGGTCCGAATCCTTGTCGAGGCTGAATCCGGATTCGCCGTCATAGTCGTGTGGCACCGCATTTCCGTAGACATCGTGGGGATATATGGTCTTAAAAAACGCATGGCGCGGAGACGATCCGGTATTGACGGCGGTGATCCGGACGCAGAGCACGGTTTCTTCCACATCCTCGAATTCCGTTTCGAGCCGGGATTCAAATTCGGCGCGCTGTTCGTTGGTCAGGGCAGTGCACACCGAGAGGCCATCAGCCACCAGGTAGTCCGTGCCCCGGAGGTTCTTTGCCTGGAGACGTGATGTCTCGAGAGACGCGTAGCAGATGTGGTCGTAGCGAACTTCATCATCGTGCCGTTCGATTTTCAGAATCGGCAAAACGCCTCCGTCGAGACGACGCCGGACTTTATCCTCGCAGCCCCATCCCCGACCGGCTGAGAATCCGTACCTCGGCCGCATGCAGGTCTCTTCCTTCCAGAAGTATCCATGGCCGGAAAACCGGGGTTGAATCCAGTCGGTGTAGAGCATCGGCTGCCGAAGCCCGACTTCGAAAATCCGCACGTCGCGGCTCAGCCCCAGCCAGATCTGGCACTGCTGCACGAGGGTGTGCCGCGCCGCCGAGTTAAACGTCTCTTCCGGCTCCTCCTCGATCCGGTCCAGGGTCGTTGTCAGCCCATTGTTCTCAATCGCTTCCAGGATCTGGGCATAGGTTCGAGAATCGTCGGCGGTGGTGACGGCGATTTCGTAGGCGGGTATCAGGATGGGCCAGGACGCGTCGACATCCCGGAGAAAGAGCGAAAATGCGACCCGCTCCGAGCAAAAGCGCAAGATGGTGGGGAACTTTCCGATGGATAGGTTTTCGGCATCGATCTCCAGTCCCAGGCGGCCATTCTCTTCGTTGCCGTCGAACGTTGAATTGCCGGTCACGGTGCCGTACTCGACTTCGACTCCGCCGGGACCGGGAGCCGTGGACCAGAGAATTGCGATCTGCTTTATCATGAGCCTCTCCTGATTTGCACTCGTATCGAAATTGGGGCCAGATCTATACGCTCTACAGGGCAATTCGGCAACGAATATTCCCCGGTGGCACGGCGCCTCCGGCCCGTGTCCGCACAGGAGAAGGAGAATATCAGGTCCACGCAACGAGCAGACTCCCGTCGTGGTCCCTTCTGCCTCTCGCCTTGTCCCCCGTGGCACGTGTTAAATTGCCGGCTTTTCAAATCGGTTTTTTCTGCCAGGATTCATTGTGGAATGGAGAACACCTGCTTATGAACAAGGAACTTCTTCGCGAATTTCGCGATCCGCCCGCGTTGTATCGAGGGAAACCATTTTGGGCATGGAACGGCCGATTGGAACCCGAAGAACTGCGCTGGCAAGTCCGGATCATGCAACAAATGGGACTCGGCGGCTTTTTCATGCACTCGAGAATCGGCCTGGATACGACGTATCTCTCCGAAGAGTGGCATGAATGCATTGACGCCTGCATTGACGAGGCCGGCAAACTCGGAATGGAAGCGTGGCTGTACGATGAGGACCGATGGCCATCGGGTTCGGGTGGCGGCCTGGTAACCGCCGACAAACGGTACCGAATGAAATACCTGGAGATGTGGGAATCGGCGAGTGGGAGCCGAAACAAACCGGTCGGCACCCGGATTGCCCGGTTCATAGCCACGGTGGACGGGCCCACGGCAACCAACGTCCGGCGAGTTCGAACCGGAGAAAGACCCCGCCTTGTCGGGGGAGAAACCCTTCTCGATTTCTATGTTTGCGAAGCCCCGAAATCGAGTTGGTACAACGGCGAGACCTACCTCGATACCCTGGACCATGCCTCGGTAAAGGCATTTATCAAATCCACCCACGAAGAATACAGGCGCCGTTTTGGCAAAGATTTTGGCGGCACAATTCCAGGTATGTTTACCGACGAACCCAATCACGGCGGGTATTTCAATGAAATGCAGTGGACGAGCCGGGGCAAAAGCACTCCCTGGACCCCCCGGCTGCCGGCGGTCTTTCGGAGCCGGTACGGGTATGATGTGCTCGATCACCTGCCCGAGCTGTTTCTAGACGTGGATGGCGACGGCGTGACGCCGGCGCGCCACAACTTTCACGACTGTACAACCTTCCTGTTTGCCGATGCCTTCGGGCGCCAGATCGGGGAATGGTGTGACCGCACCGGAATGGTCCACACCGGACACATCCTCGCGGAGCAGACGCTTAGCTCACAAACCTGGGTGGTGGGAAGCTGCATGCGGTTTTACGAACACATGCAGGCGCCGGGAATGGATCTCCTTACCCAGTACTGGCGAGAGTATGACACGGCGAAGCAGGTCAGCTCCGCCGCGCGGCAGTTCGGGAAAACCTGGCGCCTCACCGAAACATACGGCTGCACCGGTTGGGATTTTCCGTTTGAAGGCCACAAGGCGATCGGCGACTGGCAGGCCGCAATGGGAATCAATCTGCGCTGTCAGCATCTGTCGTGGTACACCATGCGGGGCACGGCAAAACGTGACTACCCTGCGAGTATCTTCTACCAGTCGCCCTGGTGGGACAGCTACCACGTGGTGGAGGATTATTTCGGGCGCGTCCACGCAGCCATGACGCGCGGCGTCGAAATCCGGGATCTCCTGGTGATTCATCCTGTGGAGAGCATGTGGGTTCAGTGTCGGCGGGACTGGTGGGGAGATGAGTACGTGCCGAAGAAGCATATTGTCGACTTCGACAACACTCTCACCCGAATTCGCGATGCACTGTTGGGGGCGAATATCGATTTCGACTACGGGGACGAGGACATTCTTGCGCGCCACGGGAAAATATCCGGCGCAGGAAAAGATCCTGCCGTCGTCGTGGGAAAAGCACGATACAAAGCGGTCCTCGTTCCACCACTGATCACGGTTCGTAAGTCTTCCCTTCAACTTCTGAAACGTTTTCAAAGAGCCGGCGGGCGTGTTGTGTTTGCGGGTCCGGCCTGCAGATATCTCGACGCGATGCCATCGGACGAGGTGCGGAAGTTTGCCGCCGGTTGCATTTCCGCGCCCGCGAAGGGAGAGCGAATTGCGAAGTCGGTCGACCCGTTGTGCCGCCGCATCTCCATTGCAGACGAAGATGGCGCGGAGATCGCGCCCGCCCTCTACCTGCTTCGCGAAGACAAGGAATCCATGTACCTTTTTGTGTGCAACGTCGGCCACGATTTTCGAGGGAAGCCGCTCGATCCACATCTCCGGGACCGATTGTCCGTCTTTCCCCGCGTTTCGATTCGAGGATTCGAAGGTTGCAATGGGGAGCCGATTGAGCTGGATGCTAACACCGGAGAGGTGAAGAGGACCTCCGCGAAACGGCGCGGAGACGGTTGGACAATCCGGACGTCCCTGGATCGCACCGGAAGCCGGATCTTCGTCGTTCCGAAGCGAGCCGGTAGGAGCGCAACGCAGATCCCGAAGCCACTGCGTGTCGCGCGGTCCCGCACCCTCTCCTCGAAAAGTTGGGACTTTTCACTGAGCGAGAACAATAACTTCGTACTGGATCGGCCGGAGTACCGAGTCGGCAACGGCCGCTGGCAAAAAGCAGAAGAGATTCTGCGGGTGGACCTTGCAGTGCGGAAGGAGGCGGGCATCGCGGAAAGGCACTGGAGCATGGTTCAGCCGTGGGCCAGGAAATCCAGCAAGAACCCGCCCGGGGTCGAGATTTCGCTCCGGTACCGATTCCAGGTGGAGGCGATCCCCTCGGGAGATGTCTATCTCGGATTGGAGGAGCCCCATCGCTTCGAGGCCGATCTCAACGGTCACCGCGTGAACACCGATACAGATTGCGGCTGGTGGACGGATAAGTCACTCCGCAAGATCGCAATTCTCTCGTCCGGGTTTCGCCTCGGTGAAAACGAGTTGGTACTGAGATGCAACTACAACGAGGAGCACCCCGGACTGGAGCCCGTGTTTTTCCTGGGTAATTTCGGGGCGAAGGCACGAGGGACAAATGCAGTGATCACGCGCCCGCCTGCATCCCTTCGCCTCGGCAGCTGGGTCGGACAATCTCTCGCGTTCTACTCAGGCTCCGTCACCTACTTGAAAAAGGTGAAACCCGATTTGAAGGGAAAAGAACGGCTCTTCGTACGGGCGGCGAATTTCGACGGCGTAGCGATTCGCGTGTGGGTGGACGGGAAAATCGCCGGCATTGCCGGGTGGGAACCATACGAAGTAGAAATCACCGGCGCCTGCACTGGGAACCCGATCCTGCTCGGGATCGAGGTGTTGGGACATCGCCGGAATTCACACGGCCCTCTTCACCATACGACAAGGGACGTGGAATTTTGTGGCCCGGACCAGTTCTCGACCACGGGCAAAGAATGGTCGGACGCTTATCAATTGGTTCCGGCGGGACTGAACGCTTCACCGATTCTGGTATGGAAAAAATAGGGTTCTCGACATGCTCGACGACATTGCGAATCTGAAAACCCTGCGGAGCGGACGGGCGTCCTCGTGGGATCGATCCGGAGGAAACGCGGACGACTGGTGGATTGAGCCCGGGGAGACCCGGGTCCTGGCGAACATCGCCGGCCCCGGTGCGATCAAGCACATTTGGATGACCCAACCACACCACTATCGCGAGTGCCTTCTCTCCATCACCTGGGACAACATGAAACGGCCCAGTGTACTGGTTCCTATCGGGGATTTCTTCTGTCTCGGGCACGGACTCGTGAATAGTTTCGAGTCACTGCTTTTTACCGCTTCAACCCGGCACAACAACCAGTTCAACAAGGGATGTGCCCTAAACTGTTACGCTCCGATGCCATTTACAGAGCGGGCGGTGGTGGCCCTCGTGAACGAAAGCAAAGAGAAGCACCGGCAGTATTTTTACGTCGATTACGAGACATACAAATCGCCGAGGGAGAATGCGGGTTATTTCCACGCGGAGTTTCGCCGCGCCAATCCATTTGGAGGCTGGGGCGGCGAAATCAAGGTGCATGCGCCCGAGACGTCTATCGCCAACGTTGAGAGGACGGCCTGGAACAACAATTACGTAATCCTGGAAACGCGGGGACGCGGGCAGTACATAGGTTGTAATCTTTCCATCACCAATCTGCAGGGGACCTGGTGGGGCGAGGGCGACGACATGATCTGGGTAGACGGATACAAGTGGCCGCCGGATTTACATGGGACCGGCAGCGAGGATTACCTGAATCAGGCATGGGGAATGCAACAGAATGCGTATCTCCGGAACGGATCATCCCTGCATGAGGAGAACACCGGCGGATACCAGACCAGCTATGTATTTCACATAGAGAACCCCGTCGTTTTCAGTGAAGAGATCAAGGTAACTATCGAACATGGACATGCCAACCACCTGGCCAATGAAGTGTCTTCGGTTGCCTACTGGTATGCGGATCGGCCGCTTCGGATCGCCGCGCCACCTCGCGTGGCGAAACGGCTCCCCGTGCTGCGCGACAACCAGGGAAACTGGCTCTACAACAAGAGCTATCAGTGTCCCGGGTCTCCGATCGAGCTCAACCAGGACATGAAGCGGCGGAAGGCTCAATGGAAGAAGAGAACTTCCTGACCCGCTTTGTTGACACCTTTTCTACTCCACGGATGAAGGTTGCGCGAAGAAAGCTGATTGCTGCGGGCTAAGGTTCAGGTACTTTCGCTCCCACCCGGTAATTTCGGCCGGAGCCCATGTTGGTATCTGTGGCGGAAATGACCGAGTTGCTGCCGATTATATCGTCAAATAATACCGACCATGATTCCAGGTCAGGTGACATATTGTACTCCACGGTATAGACCCTGATCACGGAGGCGCTCCATGAAATGGTCACCGGAGAGTCTGCGTCTATTTCCTCGATCTTCAGGTACGCAGCCGCATTGAAGGGGTCGGTGTATGAGATGTACTCTTCCAGCGCGGTGAATCCATCGCCATCCTGGTCGTCGAGGGCATCTGATGGATCCAGCGGGTTCAGGGAATGTTCTTCCTCCCACACATCGGGAATCAGATCATTGTCGTCATCCAGGTCATGAAAATCGGGATTTCCGTCTCCATCGCTATCCTGAATCGCTGCGACAGCCGAAGCTGCATTGTTTAACAGATTGGAGTCCGTAGACGACGCGGATATCGACACCAAGTTCGTAACGAAACCGGTACCATTCGTCTGCACGGAAACTTCCACAAGAATAGAAGTGACGGAACCGGCTGAAATAGAGCCAATCTGACACTCCAGAATTCCGTTACTGAAGACGCAATCAGGCGCTCCAGGCGTGGAATGTTCAAACTCAACGGCGGCAGGCAAGACGTCAGTGATTAAAACATCCAGAGCATCTCCGGGCCCCGAATTCGTGATTGTGATCGAATAGGTGAGATTGCTTTGGGATACCAGGATGGGCGGGGAGACTTCTTTCTCAACCTGCAAATCCGCCGACAGGACAACAATCTCAACCGCGGCCTGGTCGCTATCTACCGCATCAGGTCCCGCGGAGGGGGTGCCAACGACAGTCGCAATATTTGTGAAGTCCGAGAGGACATTGGTTACAGTACAGATATAGCTGGTACTCGCTCCCGCGGCGAAAGTCGTAATCACCAGATCGCAGCCTGGCACCAATGGATCGCTCACCACTACGTTACTTAACGCCACGTCGCCGGTGTTGGTCACAGTGATTGTAAATGTCGCGTTCGAACCGGACAGTATCTGCTGCAACACCGGATCCTTGGTGATCTGGATCGACGGGTTGATTACGTCCACAACCGCATCAGATTGGTCGGACACATCGGACCCGACCGGAGGGGTCGCGACCACGCTGGCGGTATTGGTGAAGTCAGCTAACACATTCGTCGCCGTACAGACATAACTGGTGCTTGCTCCGGCAAGCAGGGTTGTAATCACCAGGTCGCAGGCTGGTA
>Ga0315336_1002344_pt1 | contig 29445 bp, 29 predicted proteins | sample ASW5metaG_FD_204512 | JGI IMG/M metagenome (GOLD analysis project Ga0315336, IMG submission 204512) | Ammonia-oxidizing marine archaeal communities from Monterey Bay, California, United States - ASW #5 | ecosystem: Environmental > Aquatic > Marine > Intertidal zone | place: USA: California... | reverse complement strand
ATGTCCCAAATACATGAATTAATTAAAGACCAAACAATTCATACTGCAAATTACAAAGCTTCATATGCAAAATTAAAAAGAGAGGTAAAAGATGAAAACACTAAATAGAAACTATGGAGAGATTCATTCTCTTTTAAATGAAGAAGAATGTTATACAGTCGGAACTAATGATGGAAAAGAATTTAGAAGAGTTGTGTATAAAGGCACTAAACTTTTAAATGGAAAACCAATGATGGTATTTATAACAGAAGACAATAGTCGACTAACAATAAATCCATCATTTCATACATTTACAATAGAAGAACTCCCTCTTCCTCAACCAGAGGATTGGGAAAACAAACAAAAAGGAGATAACGATGGGTAAACTATCATCAAAAGACGCTGCTAAGTTAACAGAAAGCGGTGTTTTATCTAAGAAAGCTCTTAATGAAATGGAAAATAAAGGACTTGTTAGCAAAGGACGTACTTCAGTAAAAAGGTTTATTAAAACCTCTGAAGGCAAATTTGTTATACCTTGTCTCTATTTCAGAGGTGCTAAGAACACAACTCCAAGTAAGAAAATGGAAAGCTTTTTAGCTGATTACGAGAAGTTGGTAGAAAAGTACACAACAATCAAAACAACCACTAATAAATAGGAGATACAAATGGCAATAACACTAGATGCCACGTTTGACCCTTCTAATAAATGGACTCCCATTGAAGAAGGTACATACCCCGCTCATATTACGACTCTCTCATCAAAAGAGATGAATACAAGAGCTGGAGAAGCTATAATAGTTAACATGACTTATAAAGTCAACGAAGCTGTTTCTAGCGTAGAACAATCAGTTTGGGAAATGGACGGATATAACTATAAAAAAGATGAGAATGGAAGAAAAATCCCAGTGTTTAACGGTGGAGGTTCTCAAGCTAAAATATCTTGTGCCCATCTTAAAGATAGAGTATTCTATGATAATGGATTCTTTATTTTCACAGATACATCTTCTGCTAGTAAAAATAGCAGATACTTCCAATTACTTGAAAATCTTGGCGTTAAATGTGAAGATAGCGATGGTATAAAGAAGCTTGTTCTTCTCGAAGAAGAAGATGTAGTAGGCAAACCTGTCTATGTAACTGTAAAAAGACAAGAATACATAACTAAAGATACAAAACACCTTGCCCCTGACCAACAGGAGAAGAGGGCAACATTTAAAGTGTCTGAAGTTAAAACTTGGGAAGATGGCCCCACATTAAGTCAAGATGAACTTGAAGATGATGTGCCATTTTAAATAGGTTAAAAAAGACACTAAGGTTTTATTTGATTGTATGATACAATCGAATGTAAATTAGAGATGAGGGCGGTTGTATATATCTCACTATATCTACTTCCTCTCATCTCTCCTTAGTGCCTCTTGGCCGCCCTCATTATATAAACAGGAGAGACAAATGCAAGAATCTACAGCAACTATAAAACTAACTAAGTCTGAAATAGAGTGGAATATAATAGCTCTTGTCTGGATGGAAAAATCATCTGAAGAGTTTAGAAGACCACATGATGCAACTATGTTTAGAAAATTAAGAAAAGATTTTATTAAAATAAAAAACGATATAATAGATGGGGAGAAGAATCTTGAAACCGAAAACAAAAATGAAAAAGAAAGTAGAACAGGCCCGCAAACTTGCTAAACTTGCTCTAATTGATAAACCAGAATGGAAACCAGCTAAAGGATATGTTTATATCAAAGATGTTAGAATTGGAGAATTAGTAGAAACCTCTAGTTTAATGAGGGCTATAGTTTTAGATAAGTCTTCAGTATCTACAACAGTATTAGTAACTAATGCCAACCATCATCCAACAAAAGATAGAAGTTTTTATCTTGGTAAACACAGATGGGGAAGTGAAACCGAAGTTAAAATAATATAGGAGATTAATATGCCAAAAATAGCAGAGCCAATAACATCATTAGAACAAGAGCTTGAATTACGAATTGAGTGGCTAGAAAAGGGATTAAAAGAGATTGCAAATGGAAGAGACGATATGAATCCTATATATGTAAAACAACAAGCACAAGCAATATTAGATGGAGAACCAACTACAGCTGACAAACACAATGTTGTTCGTATATCTGATATAAATAAAGAGATAGCAATTGATTGGAAGAATAAAGATAGAGAAAAAAGAATAAATAAAGAGAAGACAAAGTGAAAGGTATTTACAAACGTGGTGATTCAAAAGCCGCTGATAGAAACATAAAATATTGCAAAAGTTGTAATAAGTGTTGGGAAATTCAATTAATGAATAATTTTAGGAAAAAAGAGAGAAAGATTGTTTATTATGAAGATTTTCCTAATTATGGAAAAATAAAGCAATTATGTGATGATTGCACAAAAGGAGAGAATAATGTCAAAAATGGGATACATAGCGTACTTAGCAGAGAATAATATGAGAGATGAGCTCATAGAAGAAGTTGGAAGCATAAGAATGGCAGATGGTTTTATACAAGCATCTAAACAGATAGAAAAAAACAAAGAAAATAAAGCGTATAAAGTTCTTTACGGTCTTCAACAAGAGAATATCAAGGAAGGAGAAAAAGAGAATGAGCGACGCAAAAGCATTTAACTGCCCGGCTTGCGGATTTAATGTATTTAAAAAATATAATAAATCTAAAGAAATAATAGAATTATTAAATAAACGCAGTAAGAAAACTAAAAAGTTAATAAAGCAAATAGCAAACGCAATATCAAAACATATAAATACAGAAAATAGGACTACATATTTTTATTTCTTATATAGCACTAGAGACATAGAAGACCATGTATTAAACTGGGCAATAGAACAATATTATAGAAGCAGACATTACTTAAATGGGAAAGGATTTGCATATCTTAGAAGTATAGTGCAAAACAGAAACAAAAACATGGACTCTATCAGAAAAAACGAGAGAAAAAGAATTGGTAGTGCTCCACAAATAATCAATCACGAAAAGGAGGCCAATAATGGCTAAAAGAGGAAGACCGAGAGGTTCTAAAAACAAGAAAAAAAGAAATGTTCCAAATAACTTTAGAGGTTTAGAAGATAAATTCTGGACTAGGATATTTAAAGGAATTAAGAACTTTTTACAATCACCATTTAAATAAGGAGAGAGATATGTTACAAGAGGCAATGTTTCCAGTCGTAGAAGTACCAGCTATTGGTGCTCCTGAGAATGGAAAAGAAATAGATGCAAGTGGATATAAGTTTATCGTTAGAGAAGATACAGGACAAGTACTCAGCTGTATGACCGATAACTATAAGCTTGTAAAGAATGAAACAATAATAAAAGCAGCAGAACCTATCATAAATAAACACAAGGGAGTACTAAAAGAAGTAAGAGTATTTGGGAATGGACATTCAACACATATGAGTTGGCATTTCCCCAATCATTTAATAAACATTGGTAAGAATGATGACCTTACACCTGAAATCGTTATAGGTAATAGCTATAATGGAACAGTTGGTGTAAACATAATAGCAGGAGCATTTAGATTAGTATGTTCAAATGGTCTTGTTATAGGCATCGTTGCTTCTAAATATAAGAACAAACATATTCAGTCTAATGTTTCTTTAGATGATTTTGATGGTGTTATATCCGAAACAATGGATAAAACAAAGTTAATCTTTAAAGAAGAATTCCCAATACTGCAAGGAACAGAGTTTAAAGATAAACATATCATCAATTTCTTAAAGATGTTCCCAATACAGGCAAATGAGATGGTCACACAGGCATTAATAGCTAATAGACCTAAATCATTTTGGGACTTATTCAATGTAGGGACTAACGTATTAAGCCACCACATGAATAGAAATGCTCAAGCCACTCACGGTATTGAAGGAAAGTTATATCCTACAATTAAGAAATGGGCTATCAAAGAGGCCAACATTGCCATCGCATGATTGGTATGATTGCCCTATTGTAATACCTTATTATGGGGGGAAGTATGCGTTAAGCAAAGTTCTTGTTCCTCTCATACCCCCTCATAAAAGGTACATTGAAATGTTTGCTGGTGGTCTATCTATGTTCTTTAGAAAAACTAAAGCAGAATGGAATGTTGTAAACGATAAAGACAATAATATAGTAAACCTATATATGTGTGTTATTCACAATCTTAATGAATTGGTTGAACACTTAAATTGGCTTCCCAAATCACGGAAATTATTCTTAGATTTTAGAGCTGAAATAAAGGAAAAAGATGAGATTGAGATTCCAGACCCATTACAAGCTGCCAAGTATTTTTATTGCATAAGGTATAGCTTTAACAAACTTATTCATACACCGTTCTCAAAAAATAAAGACATGAATAAGGACTGGGAAAAGGAGTTGCGATATTCAAGAAATCACATAGGTGGTTCTACAATAGAAAATCTAGATTTTGCAGAGCTTGTTGAAAAATACACACCCAACAGAGAAGATTTCTGGTACTTAGACCCACCATATTTCATAGCAACTGATAAAGGTGATTATTATATGAACAACTTTTCTTCAGAAGACCACTTAAGGTTTAAAGAGGCTGTAGATACAATAGACAGAGGTGGAGCTAAGTTTATGATTAGCTACGACCACAGGGATGAAGTTAAAGAGTTGTACAGCAATTATGATATTCATACAATAAATCTAAAATACTCAGGAGCTACAAAAGAGGCAAAAGAAAAGAAAAGAAAAGAATACTTAATATTAAACTATCAACCCGAATCTCAAGTAGAGATTTTTTAAGGAGAAACCATGGAAGAAAAGAAAAATGGCGAAATAAAAGCGCTACCAAATTCAGAAGAAGCTGAACAAGCCTTATTAGGATGTATGATTGAAGGAGAAAGCAGGGAACATGAAATAGGGATGGCGTGGATTCGTGAAGATGAAGCATTTTATTATCCCGATAACAGACTAATATGGAAAGCAATAAAAAGCCTATATAAAAACAATGTAGAAATAGACTTTATTACATTAAACGATAAAGTAAAAGAATATAAAGGCGAAGGAATGGCTTATTATATTACAGGACTATCTGAAGCTAAAGCATCTGTGGCTAATATTGAGAACTATGCAAGAATAGTATGGGAAAAATATATACAGAGAGAAACCGCTAAATCAGCTCAGTCACTATTAAACGCAAGCTATGATGATTATAAAGAAGTAGGCACTATATTAGAAAAACACAGCAAATTAATAAACGAACTAAGAGAAATACAGCCATCTAAACAGAGAGACATAGAAGTATTAGTTGAAGAGATGAAATCTGTTGTAAAAGAAGACTCTAATCTTATCCCTTTTAATCTTGCTCATTTAGATATGTTTGCAGGTGGGATGACAAGGAAAGAGATAACTGTGCTAGGTGGTAGGCCCGGACATGGTAAAACAACATTAGTAATTAATATGATAAAAGGATTAATTAGCCAAGGTTATAGAGTAATGCTATTCAATCGAGAAATGAGCAATACAGAAATGTTAAAGAAAATGGTCGTAATGGATTCAAGAGCTCTGAAATACGGTGATATAAGACGAAATGACCTATCTGAGACAGATAAGACTGAATTCGATTCAATATCTGAAAACATGAAGAATGATTATCAGAATCTAATAATGTATGACAATGTAAGAACATTATCTGATTGTCTTCGTGAAATTGCTAAACATAAACCTGATGTAGTCATTGATGATTATATCCAACTAATAGATGTTCAAGGAGTGAGAGAAGGCAGAAGGTTCGAGATTGAAAAGATAATGCAAGAATATAAATGGATATGTAAACAGGAGAATTGTTCTTCTATATTAGTATCTCAATTAAATAGAGAAATAGAAAAAAGATTAGACCCAAGACCTCGTATGAGTGATTATGCAGAGTCAGGTGTAATTGAACAAACTGCTGAATCAGCTATGTTTGTATTCTATGGACATAACTTTGATAGTGAAAGATATTCTCCATATAAGAGTGAAGTTATTGTATCAAAAAGTAGATATGGTAAAATAGGAACTCATATGATTGGATTTAATGGAGGTAGATGTAAATTCTATATGAATTCAGATATGGCAGAAAAGGATAATATTGCATAAAAGCTGTTATGGGTGTTACTTTGAAGTTAACCTAGAATGTAATTGGTTTAGAGTTTTCCAAAATTTAGCACCCAAAGCAATCCCTATTGATACAATGAATAAGGGTTGTAGTCAATACAAGAATACGGAAATGTCGGGATTGGAACAACATCACCATATAATAGAGTTATTTGATGGAGAAATCATTAGTGATAAATACGAAAGACCAACATATAAAAAGAAATGGGTAAAAAGTCCACATAAATATACACACAGGAGAGATGCTCAATGAGAATAATAGGAATTGACCCCGGTGCAGGCGGAGCCATGGTAGTCTGGAATAAAGGAATATCAAAAATATATAAATGTCCTAAGAATACAGAAACAATGGCGGACATAGTAAAAGAATCTCTTTATATTAATAAAACAAAGAATGTAGGAGAAGTTTTTGCATACATGGAACTAGTACATGCTATGCCACATGACGGAAGAAGCTCATTATTCAAATTTGGGACTAACTATGGTAAGTGGTTAGGTATCTTAGGGGCGTTTAAAGTACCCACCACACTCGTTTCTCCCCAAAAATGGATGAAGTATTGGAAAGACAAATTAAACATCAAATTATCAAAAGATAAATCTAGTAGAAAAAGAGAGTTAAAGGAGATAGCTTCACATTATACAGATAAAAAAGTTACATTATATAATGCGGATGCTATATTAATCACAATGTACGGATTGTACACACAACAAGAAGGAGAGAGCAATGTCAATCGAAGAGGTAAAGGTAAGGTATAAATGGAAATACGATTTTACACCATTTTTAAAAATAGACCATTGTATAATAAAAGCATTTACTAACCAATATGTATTCACATTAAGCTTGTTATTAAATTTATTATGGTTTGAGATTCAATTTTCAAATCTTTTAACAAGTTTTAAGATTGGAATACATAAAATGTATTTTATAATAGGTGGTGGAGCAAATGAATAAAAACAAAAGTACATATATTGAAGAAAAGTTATATAAAATAGCAGAACTACTAAAAAAACTAAATGAAGAAATACATAAACTAACTAAATTATTAAGCTAACCTCTCCATGGTTAACGAAAGGCAGGTGGCAGTTATTGGTACAACTGTTGCCTGCCTTATTTTTTTTTAGAATGAAGTAAAGTCGTCAAGCATATCATATAACCGTTCAGTTCCCGGTGCTCCCGGTGCTAGTTCTTTAACAGGTGTAAATAAGTAAGGCCTTGCTCCTTTATATTTATTTTCTTCCCAATTAGTTAACCAAACATACAGACTGACAATTTCTTTAGGCATATACTGTCTAAGGAAGTCTTCGTACACTTCATCTTCGGGGTCAAAACCTCTTTTTATAGATTGGCCTAAAACCCAAAGCAATATAGATAGTGTCATAACTCTTCCTATCAACGGACTGCCAGCTCCTCCAAGCCCCCTTTGAGATATTTTATTACGAAATACAATCCTTAAAGCAGAGTTAGCGCTGCTCAAAAACGTATATGGGGCCCATTGTGTCCATAATATAGTAGATGCTATTTGAGCTAGACCTCTCGTAAGAAAGAAATTTGTAGCTCTATCTAAATTCTTATCATCATGTTCTGGGTTTAATCGTAAAAACTTTGTCCAATATTTTTTTGTTGATGGGGATACCATTGGAACACCAGTCTTTATGCTCTGTCGCATTGCTTTTTTAAAGATTTGTGCAGGTATTCTTAACGCTAACATACCCCACCCTTTCAATTCACCTTCTTGAGCATATTCTTTTGACAAAGCAGCAGACCTTAACCATTCATATTCAACTATTGTTTGATGATAATCATATTGTTTCCATTGAAAAATACCACCACCAATCGCTCCTCTCATAGCTTTAGGTATCATAACTTTTGTAAAACCAAATAAATTATTATACACATATAATCTTGCCATGTTAATAGCTCTTTGGCTATCTGTATATTTCCACCTTTTACCTTTCTCAGTAGGAATATCTATTAATCCCATATCATATGCTTTTTTAAGCCCCATGAAACCAATTTCAGTTCTCATTCTTTCTTCTGTCCCCGACATACTAAACCATTCAGACCCAGCTGGGAACCATTGAAGTTTCCATTTAACAAGCCTGTTTACATTTGATAGAGTGAGTCCTATTCTCAAATCAAGTAATCTTTTTCTTAACTTTTTTATTTCTCTTGGTTTGTCCTTAAAATCTCCGTGAATTATATTATATAATTCTCTTTTAACATCTCTCAGCTCTTCTGTTTTAATAGTTTCCTCTGTAGTCCTTTTCCTTGCTGAAGCAATAAGTTTATCCCAAGCCTTACTTTGATTTATCCAACCATCTAAAGTAGTTGCTTTAAATAATCTAGCCATATCAACTAATGGCATGAACATTTCTTCTACGCCTATGTCTTCTCCGAATTGCATACCCATAGTGAGCATGTCAATAAATGCATTTCCAGGCTCAAGTACTCCAGTTTCTCTTACCTGCTCTTTAATTTCATCAGCTGAAAAATTCCCTAAACTGTCTCCATCTTTAGTTACTTTAAAAGCGTGTACATAAGGCTCCCATCCATAATTTATTATAGAATTTAATACCTGAGTATTATTTTGCATAGCAGTCCACATTCCTAAATTAGCAGCAGTTCCCAACCCTCTTCCTATAAGACCAACATCACGAATATTTTCTGCAGTTACATTTTCACCCATAAGGTTTGCCACACCTCTATCACTAAATTTAGCTTTACCAAAACCGGCTTCTATATCTATATCACCTGAAGTAGTTTTTACTTGGTCTATTAAAAAGTTAACTAAATCTGGATTTGCTTTATTAGCCAAAACTGTTTTATGTAATTGTATTCTTATCCTTGTTAATTCATTGTTTCTCATAGCCATATCGACATATTGTTTATGAACACTTCTGTCTTTTATTCTTCTCTTGTGGTCTGTGAACAATGTTCTTGCCTTAGCTGCTAATATCCTATCTGACATAAACATTTTTCTTTCGTCTAAATCAGAATCGCTTTCTCCGTATATCTTTGCTTCCATATGGTCAAGCATATCAGCATAATGATTTTTTCTTTTTTCAAATGAAGATATTCTTTCTAAAGCTTCAGCTCTTTCAGCAGCATCTGCATCTTCACTTTCTAATACGCTATAATCAGTAGCAAGTTGAGCATCAAATTCCGGTATATATGAATCCCTTATAACAAGCCTAGCTTCTTCAATCATCTGCCTGTAAACTGAATCTTCAAACTTTATATGTCCATAATTCCATTTTGAAGCTTTTCTAATAAAAGAATTAGAAGACACAAAATTACCATCTTTATCTTCAAAAATATTAAATTGCATACCTCCAATATCATTCACTTTTTCTAATACTTCTTGTATAGAATCAATATCTAACCCATGATGAATTAGTTGTTGCTGTACTTTTGTGCGGTAATCTGCGTATTCGCTATTTAATTCTCTTGTTTCTTCTACTAAGATTTTTTCAAAAAATAGTTCGTTCCATTCTCTCTGCATATCAACTGATTCCCACATTTCAGGCATCCATTCAAGTGGTGGTTCATATATATTATTTTGAAAGTTTACTCCCTGTGTCCAATCTGCATATTTGCGTTTAGGATTATCGCTATTAGCTATCATTTCATACTTAAATACTTTATGTTGTTTAGCTGTGTAGAACCCTTCATCAAGGTCAAGTGAAGCTGGTAGTAAATGCTTTTTTAAAGACTCTTCTGTTATGAGTTTATTATTTCTAATAGATGTAAAAAACTCTTTAATGTTATCTGGAATCCTATAGACAAGAAATGCATTTTCGTTTTCACCGGGGTCTAATGCCTTTGTTAAAACTTCCTGTTTAATTTGGAATTTTCTTTGCTTTCTTAGCCATTTAACACCGTTTTTCTCACTATGAAGTGGTATCATTACATACCTTGCTTCTGAATCACCTATATTATGCCTCTCTGATTCAAACTTCAGTCTCTCAAAAAACTTCTTACCCATCCAAGAATTTCTCCACTTTGTAAACTCTTTAGGATTTGTAGGTATTTCTCTTGGTAAGATATTTCTTACTTCTCCATGCAGTAATTCTTCTGATAATTGTGTAATCGCTGGTAATATTTGCACACTGGGAAGACCGGGTACATTCTGTGTCTTTGCCGTTATTGCAGCTAACCTTCCATCTATTGAATCAAGAGATATAGGATTCTTTTGGCCAGTATATGGGTCTACAATACTATATCTCCAACTATAACTTTTTTGTCTATATGTATCAAGCAAAGACTCACTCATTTTACCAAGAGTGTTTGCACTTCCACTCTGGTCGAGACTCTGTGCTACTCTTAAAGGCTGTAAAATAGTATTCTGAATTGCAGTAAGTCCTCCTTTCTTAGCTAGCTTTTCTTTTTTATAAAACATTGTTCTAATATATCTTATTTTTCCTGCATCCCAATCAGTTGAATTATTTAATCCAGACTTACCGGGGCTTTTCATATTTTTATATACTGGTTCTGAATATGCATTTTGAAACATTGATTGTATCAAATTTAATCTGTCTGTAATAAAATCACTTGGTATTACAAAAGCATTAGCTTTATAAAGATATTCTTTGCTACTTTTTTTGAGATAATCATATAATCTAACATGCTCTTTATATCTTGCGTTTTCTTTTTTTAAAGCTATTGATAAGTCTATTTTTTCGCCTTTTCTCTGAGCTCTTTTTAAAAGATTTTTATATCTCTCATTATAAACAACTTTACCTTCTTTGCTTTCTTTATATGCATGAACAGGAAAATCTATAATATTCTCAATGCCTGTTACTAGCCTAGCTTCTAATTCCGCTCTCGCTTCTTTTACTAATGAAGCTGCTTGGTTCTTATCATCGCAAAAACTCATTTACAATCCTTCAATAATATTTCAAGTGGTTTTGTATTTATTTCTTCATACCTCTGGTCTATGCTTAAATCTACTTTTTGATTAGACGCTTCACGCAAATTGGGGCCAAATCTATTAACAAATTCAGTCCAAACACCGGGATGCATTAAAGGCATAGGTAACATCTTTTCAATATCACGAGGTCTTGACAAACTACTAATCCAGCTTGAGGGTTCAAAAACTTTATCTAATTTTTTCTGAAGAACTTCTATATCGTCTTCAAGTCTTTCAATTATTCCTAAATCAACTTCTTCAAGTATTTTAGATTTTTTGTCCATTATAGCCATAGCTAACTTTTCTTCTTTCTTTCCTACTCGTTTCTTAGTCCTTTCTGAGAATGTTAGTATTCCTCTTAAAAATCTTAATGTCGCATATGATTGTTGCTGTTCAGTCAAACTTGAGTAAGATGGTATAGATTTCTTTTTATCGCCTTTATTCAACCATTTATCAATGAATTCGACTATTTTTTCTTGGTATGGGTAACCAGCTGATGTAATTCTACTTTTAGAAGCGTCTTTATATGCTTTTGCCTGCATCATAATCTTATAGAATTCACGACCTACTTCATTAATAAATCTACGGGCGACTTCTTTATCTTTGTCAAATGACTTACCTTCAGGGTACCACCGTTCAGTCCCTTTTTGGATACTATATAAATCTTTTTGAGTCTGCATGATACCTCTAACAATTCTATTAGGATGGTATCCCATTGGATGTTCATGTACTTTATCATTAGGATTAGCAGATTCATATTCTACCACCGCTTCATGAGGAACAGATAATAGTTGTTCTAGTGGAGTAAGTTTATTATTAAATATAATTTTAGTTATTTCAGCACTATTTTTAGCTAACTTACTTTTCTTCCCATATCTTAGTCTCCTTGTATTAGCTTTATCCATTATTTTCCTACCACGTTCTACACCACTCATATTGTTAAGCTCATACATTTCTTTACTTGTTTCAAACATCTCTGCCATGCTTTGAGAATTATTTGTTTTACTGCTCACTCCTCTTCTTTTTACTCCATACATTAGTTCTTTTCTGATTAATGAAGTAATACTAGATACTTGTTTAGTCCCTATAGGCGAACCATTAGATTGAACAAACATACGAGGTATAAGGAATTTGTACCCATTAAATCCCCAATCAGCTAAATGATAAGCCGATGCATTGTCAACAGCTGCTTGTAGTAGTATTTGTAGTTGCATTTTTGGTGTTGTTCTTAAATATTTGTCACCAGACTCCCAAGAATTCCCATCTTTATCTACTAATGTCCCCATTCCAGCTTCGCTAAGCATTTCTTGCGTGACATCGTCATTAAGTTTAGCGAATTTCATTATCATATTTTCTTTATCTGGGTCTCTTACTACTACATTCTGACCTCCTATATCTGCTTTGAGTCCTTTAAAATGCATATCTTCAAGAAAAGATATTGCGTTCATAAGCATACCCTGAGAATTAATTCCCCTGCCAAGCTTACCACTAATAATATACATATCTTTTTTAGCAGCATAAGTATATTCTTTTTCATCTTTCTTGAAATACTCTAATCTTACAAATCCTGCGTTCTTCTTAAACGAATCTTTTATATCTTGTGAATTCATTACATTTATAACAGACCTATCCATATAATTCATTCCGAAATAAGGAGCGATAAGAAAAGAATTGTCACCATCATAGTCTGCTTGAAACCTTCCGAAAGCAGTGTCTGGGTGGTACCAAACAACAGACCCATGACCTTTAGGCATAATCTTCTCTACCTTTGCAAGAAATATAGCATCAGGTGAATAAGCTGGCCACCTACCTGCTATTAAATATTGTGGTACATTCCTGAGAGCTTCATTAATATTCTCTACTAATTCGTTACCAAATCCACTTACATTCGTCAAGTCTTTTAAAAACCTTAAAATTGTAACATCGTCTGAGCTTACAACAACGCCATCGGGATTTCTTACAATAGTTCTTGTTAAGTCAGGCTTGAATACGGGGTAACTGCCCAGTCCTCTTCTCCTACCACCATAGGAATTTTCTTTTAACATCCTGTTTTTAACAGGTTCTATCATTCCAGTAATTAAATGAGGATGCATAAATCCATCAGAAATCATATTACCCGGTGTGGGTTCTATTAATCTGTCAACTTCATCCATAATAGAAAGACCATCAGATTTGAATTGACCCATTAAAGCTCTCATTACTTCAGGGTTATTCCTTGTTGATAGCATTGTACTCATATTGCCTCTAGCTACATTTAACATTTTTGCAGTTAAAACGTCACGAAGATTATCAAAATCAGAGCTATATAAATGCGACATCCAAGACCATGGGAAAGCTGCACTATTGTGACCTTGTTGTTTTGGGACTTTTAATATTCTTCTTGATTCTTCAGGAAGATTGAGTATATCAGTTGCATTTCTACCATCAAGTTTAAATGCACCACTACCGCCATCTGGTTCTTTAGCTTCATCTAAGGTTCCAAACATTGTCATTCTTTCATGTTCACCATCATATATTCTTATATTCCCATTTTCATTAGCAGTATATAAAATAACATTATCATTTTCATCTGTTATATATACATTTTCTTCTGGAACAAATTCATTATGTTTAAACGCTACATAGTGAGTCCCTTCCATGATTTCTTCAGAGCCTATTTGGCCAGGAAGTTTTTCTTGCTGTCTATAATACTTATTAGAGAATTCATCATCTTTACTTACCCACCTGATAAATGATTTTACTTCTCTCATATTTGAAGAACTGGGAGAGTTTGGGGTTCTTCCTATAGCGTCTGCAGTGGAGTCTAAATACTCACTCTCAACCCACAATGCACCATCACCATGATATTTGTCAGGTAAACCAGCTACATATGAAACCATAGGTATTTTAGTTGAAGAACCTCTTGCCCCCGGAGCTCCTCTTGAAACAAATAATTTCGACTGGTCAATTATCTTTATAGTAAAATCACCAACACCTAACGCTACAATACCACCTCCATCATCAAGAGCTAGTCTCCTGCTATGATGCGTTGCACTTGGTGACCTCATTAAATAGTTCCTACCACGAGCTCTTTTCATTACTTCATGGGCAAGTATATGCTGAGCTTCTACATGATTATTTAACTTTGAGTGCTCCATTTCGTCTATCATAGAATCAAGCATCTGTATCTTCATATCTCCTGTGATATTTCCAAAGAAGACTTCTTGTTCGAGATATGCATCAACACTTTCAGCGTCTTCAGCAAGGCTCATTATGTCTTTATTCGCTTTTGCAATTATAAAAGAAGGCTGGTTACCTCCAGATTTAATAGCAACTACAGTCATTACAAGACCTTTCCCATAATCAGAATCAGCATATCGAGCAAATTTTTTATCCCAGTTCCTTACCATTGTACCATTTAAGTCAAGAAAAGTTTGAGTAGCATAGAAATTTCCTATTTCTTCACCTTTTCTAATATCAACTATATCTTTAATATATATTCTTGAATACTCTATGTCTCCACCACTCCAGTTATAAGATTTATTATCCCAATCTAAAAAAGACACATTAGAGGTTCTTGGCAAGTCCATATTACTTCTAATATCTTTTCCATACTTAGGATGACCACCAATCTTCGGAACAAGTCTTTTATCTGTTACTGAGTCAAGTCTTTTTCCATCATGAGTTAAATTAGCCCACCACCAACCCGGCTTATCTGAAGCTGGTTGCCTATTGATAGGTTGGTTCCTAACCCAAAAACTTTTTAACATATTAGTATCTTCAATAGTTTCAGGAGAATATTTGTATTTTTTCTGTAAGTACTCTAAAAAATTGTCATATTCACTTACAGATACTTCACTCATTAAATCAGCAGTTTGCTTAGCACTTAAAAATCCTTTAGCACTTGTAGATTCTAAGAACTTAAAGAACTTATCATTTTTAAAATCATAAGCCTCAAAAGTCATATTATTAGCTATCTCTTCAGGGTCACTTACATCAGAAATCTCAAGACCTTCACGACTTATATCATGACTGTCTTCAGCTCCACTCATATCAAGAGTGTTTATTATATTATTCACTACCCCTAAATCTGCTATCTGTCTCTGAATTCTATACTTTTTACGACCTGAGTACCCCATTAAATCTATAATTCTAACAGATTCGTTATCACTGCGCATATTTGTAGATACTTCAGGGTCAATCTTAACTGCCCATTCAGCAAGCCAGTTTTTAACCATGTCACGTTGTTCTCTATCTTCAATAGCTTTTAACGCCCTGTGCATAGCAGGTACATAGTCACTAACTGCTATACCATACTTGTCTTTTATCTTTTGAAAAGAAGCGTCAAAGAATTGTGCAACTTTTACAGGTGTATTAAACCTGTCCGTAGCTCTTGCTAAATTAGCAGAGTCTTCAGATATTTGGATATTAGCCGCAGATGATTTCTGTGTTAACCCAGTTACATTTGCTAAGTTTTCAATGCGGGTTCCTTCGGGTATTTCTTCTGCATGGCCTTTAGGTAATTCTCCAAGTTCTTCTTCTCCTTGTCGTCTCGAAAATCCTGAGATGATAGCTTCATTTTCGAGAATTCCGCTTGTCCTTTCTCCCAAGTTTCTATAGATTTTTTTGATTTGTTCATATATTTGCTCATGTTGTTCTCCATCGATAAATATTTTAGATGTTTCGTCTTCTATTAAACTCAAAGTTTTATGGCTTACTAATCCATATAACTGTCCAAGTTTTATTGTAAAATCTTCGTCATGACTTTGTACGTCATTATGCGCCCATTCATGCATCATTGTATGCACAAAATAGCTAGCCTTAATTCTATTTAATTCTTCAAGTGTTTTTGAGTAAACCCAGTCTTTCAATTTTATTTCAGATACTGATTCCCACCTACGTATTTTATTTTCTTGCCTGTATAAATATTCATTATTTACAGCAAATGGATTTATAGCATATATTTCAGGTATATCAATACCATAAGCTTTTTTAATTCTTTCTGAACTTGGTCTCCATCCGTGTGTAGAGTTGTTTATAGTTATAGCTAATTCAATTTCTCTATTTTCTATTCTTTTAACTTCTTCGTTAAAAAGATTGAATACTTTTCCAACACTTTTAAATAGATTTTCATTTTTATGCACCAAGAACATTAATTCGTTTCTGGCGTCAGTATCTTGGATTTCAGGTAATATTAATTTTATACCCGTAAATTCAGGAGCTTCATCAATTTCTTTTTTTAATTCTTTGGCGTAAAAAAGATTTATCTCGTTAGATTTCTTATTAGTGACATGTCTAATAGTCTCCCTTACTCTTGAAAAAACATCTCCCAAAAAATCAGAACGATTTCTTATAAATGGATAATTTTTATCTGATGTAAGTGGAGTCTTTATAAAATCAATAATAATATCAAAATCGGGTATAACTGGAATTCTAAATTTATAGTCAAATTTGTCAGATAATTCAGGCTGGGGCAATCCCTTATTTAGAACAGTAACATTCAAAATAAACTCTTTCTGTGACTGTCTTTTATATGGTGGTGTTTTTCTAAAAAATATCTTTATGTCAGAATCTAATACGGATATTTCTTCGGTAGGAAATTTTTCTTCATATTCTTCAGATGGAGATGATTCTATTACCCTTTTATCACCATATTTATCTGTGACATGTAATTTTAAAGGCTTTGAAATTTTTGCAACTTGCTCCTGAGCCTGTTCTACGACTCTTTGCCAAAAAATATTGTCTTCATCAAATTCCATTCTAAATTGAGTAAAAGAATCTCCTTTAATGTTTTGAGATTTAAAACTAACATCACCGCTTATTAATTGTTCCTGACCTCCTTCTATAACCGTAAGAACATTATTTTTCTTTGTTGAGACTTTAATGTTATCTGGATACAACAAAAAGGCAGCTTTAGCTCTTCCATACCCACCTGCAGTGTCCTTAGTTTTAGTTCCAACATTTCCATAAGTTAACAAAGCTTCTTCAACTTCTTTAGGGGACATCCCAAATCCATCATCTCTAAAATTAACTACTACTTTATTATTCGTGCTGGAATCTTGAGCAACAGTTAACCACATATTTTTAGCTTTAGCATCAAATGAATTTTGTATTAATTCATTCATTAATACTTGTTCTGGGTTATTACCAAGTATATCTTTCTTAGCTATTTTAAGTACTTGTTCCTTGTTTACTTTAAAACCAACTTGCTTTGATTTATCTGGGAATATCCTTGATTCAAATATGATAGGTATTGTACCACCGTCTACTGGGCCTTTGTCTTTCTTTTTAGGCTTTGTTTCCTTAACATCTTTTTCTAACGCAGCCAGTCTTGATAAGTCTTTCTTAGAAGGCTCTCTACCAGCCTTCTCCATCAATGATATTTTCTTTCTAAGAGCAGATAACTCAGTTTTATCTTGTTTAAGTTTTTCTTTCTTTTGTGCTTCTGCTTTTTCAGCAGTAGGTGCTTTCTTTTTAGGAGTAGCTTCATCAGTCACTTTATACCCATATTTTTTAGCTAAATCTGGATATTTATTTATAATGCTCTGGGGAATATCTTTTTCCCCTTTTTTCATAGCGAGATTAACTATAGCCTCATCTAGGAAAGCTTCTTTGGATAAAGTAGGTTTTACTTGTACTTGTCCCCACTTACCAGTTTGACCAACTCTTTTGTAACCATTGTCTCTCATATATTCGGCAAGAGCAACCTCACCAATATTATATCCACCAGTCCTTTTTAAATGAGCAGCTGTGTCCATAACAATAGTAGCTCCAGCCTCTATTGCTTTATCAATATTCTTATATACTCCTTGAAGAACTCCATCCTTTACTGGATTAATGCGACCCGGTCTTTTCCCATTGGAAGAAACATAAACAACATCATCGGATGTATATTTACCAGTATTATCAGCTCCTTCCTCTTGATACATTTCTCTATATCTATCTGTAGAAGAACCAGTCTTACCAGCCCCTATAAATTGAGTAGCTATTTTTGTTTTAACTTGTTCTTTAGGAAGATAACCAGCTTTTTTAGCAGAAGGACTAATTGCGTCTTCTATCTTCTCAGTCATTCTTTTTTGTAGCCCAGATGGAGCAGTAGGTTTTGCAATTGACGAAGATATTTTTTCAGCTCCTTTTGCAACTTTAGGAGCAGCAGATGGAGTAGGCATTGGAAGAGCAATATAACTTTCTTTTATAGGGCCAGTAGATTTACCATCTGGAAGTTCTATCTTTACAAGATTCTGACTCTTAGAGTGCATTGTAATCTTACCACTCTGACCTTTGTACTTACCTTCTACTATTACTGCTGTTTGACCTGTAATACTGGGAGCCTCTTTAGATGGTATTGCTTTAATACCTTTCTTCTTTTTTAAAGCACCTGCGATTTCTTTATCTATTTCTCTTTGTACTTCTCTGTCTACCTCTTTTTGGACTTCTCTATCTACTTGTTTACTTATCTCTGATTGGATACCTTTTTTAATTTCTTTTTCAGCTGATTTCTGAATTTCAATATTCTGTTCTCTAGCTAAATAATTAATTGTATCTCTTGATGTTGCATCTCTTTCAATGCTTTCACTTACCTCAGTCTCGTACATCTTAACAATGTCATTAATATAGCCTTTGTCTTTTACTTTTAACTTCCGATATTTGCTCCCTGTCCTAAACTTTCCTTCAACTTTCTTTGCGGAAATAGCAATTTTTCCATTAATTATATCTTTAGCAAGATTGTCAGGATTTTTAAAGATAGGAGAAATTGTTTTACCTCCTTCAAAGGAAATCATGTCTGAATTAATATTATGTATTGAGCCTCTTAGGTGCTGGTTAACATCGTCTTTTACAACTGGGTCTACAGCTTCCCATTCATCTAGACCTCTATTGACAAGAGCTTCAGAAAGTTTTTCAACTTGAGAATCAATATCATAGTTATCTTGTTTACTAATAAGATTACCAAATGGTGTACCCACTTTTCTTTCAACATTAATTTTCTCATCTCTATAATATGGACTTAATACTTCTTTTATATAATTCTCTAATGTAGGAGCAGCATCATTAATAACAATAGCCATACTAGATGGGTCTTGTCCCCCATAATCTTCGCTTAAATCTATATTAGACACTCCTGTGTCAACTCCATATTCATTATTGAGTATCGTATTTGCTTTGTTATTCCAATCATTTAATCTCCTACTTGTGTAACCCGCTATCCCAAATGCACCTCCGAACAATGCACCACCAACTACGCTTTCATATTTTTCCGCTGGGTCTACCAATGGATGGTCTCCAGCTAAAATACTGATTAAATCACGACTTTCATCTTTATATCCAGCTTCTGACAATACGTTTCCTGCGTATTGAACATATTCTTGCAATCCTTCTCCGAATGGAAGTTTAAAAGCATCATACAAATAACCTGAAGCTCTACCGGGGAAACTCTCTTTCAATCTTTTGAATTGAGCGACTCTTTCAGGAGTTGATATATTGTTTCTATATAATTTTCTGAATACACCATTTTTAGCACTTTTATTTACGGCTTTTGGCAAAAAACCTTTGAGAAGCTTAACTGCTCCCCACCCCTCTGTAGCTGCCACAATGGTAAGATATTCAGCAGTAGAAAAGGCTGCATTAATCCTTGCTAATTCTTCATCTCCAGTCTTCTCCAAAGTCCAATTATAGCCTTCTGTATAAGTTCCAGTTGCTTCAAGAGGCATAAAACCACCCATTGAAGTTGCTATAGCAGCTGGAGGCCCACCAAGGAGACCAGCTCCAACCGAAGCTGCCATAACACCAGCAGAAGGCATCATTCCAAAAACTGTGTCAGTAAAATATTCTGGAGACTGAAAAGTTGTAAGCCACCCCACTGGTTTGTTAGATGCATACTCTTGAAATGCTTGAAATCTTAAATCCTTTTTATGCCTTTTGTCTAATGCCTTAATATTTCTTATAGCTATTCTCTCAGCCCATTCGTTTATGTTATCCAAGACTTTAAAGGTATTTTTATCTGGAGATTCTTTTTTCTTTTCCTCGTTTACTGCCTTTATTTTCTCTGTATATTCATCTTTAAACAGTTCCTTTTCTTCGAGAGACGAAAATGGGGCTATTAATTCATCATCCCCAAAATCTCTATCAAACGATTCTTGTAAGTGTTTAGAAAAAGAATCAAGACCCTTAAATCCTTCTCGAATCACTCTTGTTGTGGCAGCTATTGTTCCCGGCAATCCGACTGCTAAACCAGATTCATAGGATTCTAATACGTTATATTTAAATTTTTCCCCTAATCCAATATCTAAATTATGTCTTGCCGACTTTTCTCTTAATTTTGAAAGTGGTTCATATTGGTCTAATAGATACTTAGCTCTCTCTGATGGGATTTGAAGAGATGCTTTCATTTTTTCAGACCATTCAAATGGGAAATGAGTCGTTGTTTCACCAGTTTCTGGGTCTAGTATCTTTTCAAATCTAGTTACATCATATTCACCTGATAAGTTCCAAAGTTCAGGCATGTTTTCTTCTATTTGAGAAGCAATATCAGATAGGGTAAGTAAATCGTCAGGATAGACAATCTCTTCTTCTTCTATCTCAAATGGAGTCCACCAAGGTAGATTGTAGTGTTGTTGATGATATGGGTTTCTTGCCATAATTCCTGTTTAATTTAAATTTTCGGTTACGGCTTGTTAATAAAATAATCATAAATTAGAACCAGTCAAGTGGTTCATTTGTAGCAGATTCTAAATTTCCAGCTTGCTTTAATTGGCCGTAACCATAATCCGTCCCAAATTTAGAGCTGGCTTCAATATCTGTTTCAAATAATATTCCATATAATTTTAAATACTGTTCATAAATTACCTGAGCATTTGAATCCTTATCTCCAAACCCTTCAAAATTTAGATTTTTACTTTCGGATTGCAAAATTGAATACAATTCGTCAGCTGCTTCAAAATCCCCTTTTCTAGCTTTATTTGCCAAAGCATTTACTATTAATTTTTGTTCGTCTTTCATTCCTTTAAGACTGCTTGATTTTACAAGAGTTGCTAGTTCCTTACCCACTTCATCTTTATATGCTTTTACATTAACATCTCTTTCTAGGGTAAAGTTTTGAAAATATTGGTCTGGTTTCATAGATAATTCATAAGCACCACCGGGTAAATAGCTACTATCAAGATTTTTTGCTCTTTTTTCAAGTGTTGCTAATTTTTGAGAAATAGATTTTACAACTGGGGTTATTCGACCTCTAGTAGTCTCTTCTAATGCTGATTTTTCAGTAGTCATTTTCTTAATAGCAACGGCATCAGCAACTCTCTCTGAAGTTAAGGCTTTATTAAGTGATGTAAAGGCCATTGATGCAGTTCTAGTATTTTTACTAATTACTGCGTCGGATGCAAATTGTAATGCATTATCTAATTCTATCTGAGCTTTCGGTGAATCAAGAGGGCCTTGTTGACTAATTCTTTCAACAGCATCAAGGACGCTTAAAGAACCAAGAATAGTTTTTGCATTTATTTCTTGCTCTCTTAGCATTTTTTTATGAGTATCATCAAAGAAAAGAATATTATCTGATAACTTTTTGTTTAAATCTTTTAATAAATCCGATGACCCAGAAAATTGTCTTGCAAATTCTTCTGTAGTTAATTCTGATTTTGAATCTTCCATTTTTCTTTCAAATTCATTAATACTTATTTGAAAGTCTTTTTGAGCCCTAGAAACATTAATAGTATTGTCTACCATAGACTTGTTTTGTATCATGTCATCAAGAGCTCCAGCTAATGCATATTCTTTTTTCACTCTTCTTAGATAATCTGGAGCATTAAATTCTTCCACCATAAGCGCATCTTCTTGTAATATTCTATCAGCTTCAGCCATATAAGCATTTATATATGCTCTATCAGCTTGCATGTCAATTAATTGGTCTTCAGTTAAGTCATCTCTTGGAACACCACTAGTAGTCATATATTTTCTAGCAAATTCTGGATATATTTCTTCATTTAATGTATCATACGAACTCTTTACAGCGTTAATACTCGCTATTCTCTTTTTTCTATCCGCAGTTGGGATAGCCTGAGATATAATATAATCAATATCACTTTGTAAAGATTCTGAAGTTTTTTCTAAAAATGGAATATCTTTATTTAAATTTGAGCCTTCTTGTTTTATTTCAGCCATTACTAAATCATAACTCTTTGACTCACTAATTGCTTCAAGAGCAGGTTGGTCTTTTAGCATTTTATCATAATGATTTTCTAATCTACCTATGAGTTGTTCAAGTCCCGGTTTCACACCAGAAGGAGTACTTGGGTTATCATATTCAAGTTGAAATTCAGCTATGGCTTCTTGAACTTCGTTAGGGTCAGACAATGATAAAGCAGCTGCAGAATTTAATTTCATGCCTTCCCAAAGAGTAGCTATTTGTTTTGTCCTTTCAGCTCTTACATCAGAAAAAATGTCACTGATAACTCCTCTTAAAACAGTACTTCCAACTCCCTGCAATAGATTCTTACCGGGGTCTTCAAGAACAATAGGTTGAGGCCCTTGTATATTTATACCATTAGACATTAGGTAAATCCTACATCAAATTCTGATTTCAAAAATGTCATAAACTCCCAGAATTCATCTTCATATTGTCTCTGCTCAGATTCTACATCTTTTCTATAATCAATGTCTATCATCTGTTCTTCTAATCCTAGTGAGCTTAATTGGTAACTTAATTGGTCTAAAGATGATTTATATTTAGCTTCTTGCTCTAGACCTTGTAATGCAAGTGATTCCATTTGTCCTCCATATTGGGACATAGCGGTACTTTTACTTCTATCTGTAATACCAGTCCTTTTACCCAAACCTGCAGATTCTACAGCTGCTCCTTGTTGATAGGATTGATATAAACTTTGTTCACCTGCCTGAGCAGTCCCAAACATTTGTTTTTGTAATGATTGTTGACCTAATCCAAATAAATCTTCAGTTAATTTACGTTGAGAACTCAGTTCTTGTTTTTCAATACCTATTCTAGCTAACCCCATGCCTTTTTCTTCTGCAGCGTAATCAGCTTTCCACGGGTCAAATTCAGGGATATATCCAGCGTATTTTTCAATATCTGACGGGTCAAACCCCATGTCTGCCATTAAAGTGGCTACATCTTTACTAGTTAAGTCTTGTAAAGAAGGGCCAGTACTTCCAGTTGTAGAAGTAGAAGTAGAAGTAGATTGCCCATACTGGTCTTCACGGCTGTATAAGTCATCTTGACCATAAGCAAGTGATAATTCACCTTCATATTCATAACCTTCAGTATGTGTTTCCACATACTTATCACCATCCCATATAAATTCTGATTTAGTTGTTATAAACATATACTATGTATAACTAGGAAAATTAATTTCATCTGGTTCGTCATTAATGGAAGGAGGAGGGCTTTGTAGAGCATTTAATCCCATTCCCACTCCACTAGAAACAATATTTTTACCTATATTTTCTCTTAACAATGAATATAAACTTTTATTAGAAGCTGACCCAAATGCGAAAGTGGGGTCTGATGCCATAGGATAAGTTGAAATACTTGGGCTAGCTATATTAGTTGTTGCCCCAGCTGGAGTTACATCAATAGTGGGCAGTTGGTGCCCAACTAAATCAGCTTGAGAGCCAGCTCCCTTAGTAGCTGTATAAGCTAATTTATCACTAGTCCCACCTATATCTGATGCTTTAACAATGCTTGGGTCAAATGTAGCTCCCGCACCAGCTTTATCTCCTATTCCTAAACCTTTTTTAGTCCATTCTCCTGCTTTTTTAAATCCGCCACCAGCTTGAAACCCAGCTAAAGCACCACTTACAACAGCTTGTTGTTTTATTCGTCTATCTATAGTTTTATCATAATCCTTGAAAGTCTCTGTAGCTTCTTCAGCTGCTTTTGTATAAAACTTATCTACTTCAATATCTTTACGTTTTGCTTTTCCAAATTTTTTACTTTCAGCTGCTTCTTTTCCTCTCCTGCCACCAAAAGCACTTCCTCCACCAACTATAAGAGATGTTCCAATACCAGTAGCAAGAGAACCAGCTCCAGCCGCAGCGGCCGCAGAACCTAATAAACCTACACCAGCAGCAGCTCCTATCAAAGCAGGCGCTGCCATTATTCCTATCCCAGCTCCAAGAACTCCTCCAACTGTACTCCAAAGACTTCTTTTACCCGCTTTTTCTGCTTCTTCCTGAGCTTGTGCTTCATAAGATTCAGCTGCTTCTTTAACATCAGAAGCGAGCATATATCTTTTCTGACCTTTCGATATGCGTTTCTTTTCGGGGGATGGTTTAACAACCGGTTGTTTTTTCTTCTTCTTTTTATTTTTACTTTCAGGCATAATAACTCCAGCTCTAAGCTAATTTAACAATAATTATCAATATTTTCAATTAATAAAGGTCATAATCTAAATAAAAAACAGCACAAGTAAATTGGTTACCAGTCACATCATCACCTGTGCTATCAGTAATGATATATAAATTGTCATCATCATAAAAGGTTCTAAACTCTCTATCTGGGTCAAATTCATCTTGGATATTACCAGCTCCTGCAATAAAAGAACCTGTTGGAGGGTCATCTCCGGTTAAACTAGGGGAAGTATCAGAAATCATGTTTACACTAACACAAACTATCCTTTTTTTACCACTGTTAACGCCATGAGCAATAGTAACCATTGCATTTAGAGCCGCACTTGTACCAGTGAAGAAAACCCAACTAAGAGAACTGACGGCAACTCTGCTCTCTATATTTTCAAATTCTGCTTGTCCATTATTATTTATTCTCCAACCTGTAGAACCAGAATTATAATTAGAGCTTCCTATATCTGATTTACTTACTGATTCATTTAATTCTGAATGTTTTTGCCACTTTAAAGAATATATATTGTTATCTGATTTTAAAAAACTAATTACATTATCTCCATGTACTTGAGTAACCATTTCACCATTACTCATTGAAGAAAAATTAGCAGGACTTTTAATAAGTATATTTTCTAATTCAGCCATTATGCGCTACTTGTTTCTGTAATAACATTACCAAATTGTATAGGTCTATATCTTATAGCAATACTTACAATTTCTAAATAACAAGTTGCTGTACTATAACTTGATATTCTTAATGAGAAGCTTCTGCATTTAATAGGGGATGAAGGCGTTATTTTTAATATATTAACATTGTCTTTGGCAGCCACTCCAGATAATGCTTGATTTGATACTAGAGCATTAGAACTGCTATTTGGGGCATCATTACCATCTATTTCATACTTAACATCTATAGCATCACTAGAAGAATCAGTGATGTATTCTATGTCTATTTCATAAACTTTCTTAAATATATTAGGCAATCCAAAATCATCATCTTTTGTTGTAACAATAAAAGCAGAATTTTTAGTAGAAGAAAAATCTAAAGTATATAAATCAGTTGTTGTGCCTGAACCATCACTAGTATCATCGTTATCTCCTACTACTATTATTCCTCCATTTGGATTAATAGTTGCGTCACTAGAATCTTGAATTTCAGTACCAGTAAATGTTACCATATTTGTTATTCTAGTATTTGAACCACCCGGTAATGTCCACCCCGGTGAAGTTGCTAGTGGATAACCAGAAGTCCAACTTCTTGTATCTAAATCAAACATTCTTACACTTGAAGCATCAAGAACAGTATCTACAATTACCAATTTATTAGAAGTGTTATCCCATCCAACTGCAGGGCCATATCCATCTGTAGGATAAAAACTAGTCCAATCACTAAAACTGACTTTTTCTGAAGTTAAATTTACTGGTTGATTTTGAGTAAATAAATATAATCCACTTTTACTAGCCCAAGCTACTCCTAAATTCGTTTTTACTACGCCCCAGTCTCCGTTTATCCCCATTCCTTCATGTTTCCCCAATAATCTCCAAGCAGCTTCATTAGGATGAGATATGTCTATCAAATATAATGAATTCTTTTTAAAAGCAAATAATACACCATTAGAATATTGAAGAGCAGTGAATTCATCTCCATCATTGCCAGCTATTTTCAATTTATAAGATGGAGGAAAGGTGTCATATTTCCCAACAGGTGTATAAAATATAGCATCTCCCATTATTTTATCATTACCACTATCGGGGTCTGCATAATTTACATTAGCTACAAATACTCTTTGACCTGCGACTACCGATGTTTTATACCCATATCCACCTTTACCTCCAAAAGAAAGAGTATATTCACTTGGTGAAAAACCATTGAGATTTTCATAACTCTCTATATTCATTTTTTTAATTGTATATTGAGCGCTTTTAAATCCTTCAAAATTCTCGTCTGTCCATCCCATATTTTCACCACCAGTATCAGCATCTACATTATAGGCCCAATCATCATAATCATCAATAGTAGTTACTCTAGTTCCTCCACCAGCAAGAGTGTTATGCACTCTATAATCCATATCAATTAATAAAGACCAAAAATTATTACTACCAGCTTTTCTTATATAAACACGACCACCAATAAGTCTTTGATTGATATATGTATTATTTTCTCCATCATCACTTAATCCTGAAGTATGTACCCTAGCATAAAGAACCTCATTTGAGTCTATTTGTACATTATCTCCTAATAATTTTTCTAATTTTGATTCTTGATTACCTTCATATATAAAACTTTGCGCAAATTCATATTCTCCTTCTTCCCAAGCTCCTTCTGTGGAGCCTACACTTTGAGATGCTTCTAATAATACCCCATCACCGGGGAAAGGATATATATCAAATGCCCTAGCACTCCAGTTAGAAGAATTTGTACTTGTAGTTAAATCTTGAGTTGCTTCACTATTAACAGCTGTAATTTTCCACACATCATTATTGGCAACATCGTAAGCTACCAACCATCGACTAGCCGAAGTAGCTGCCGCAACTCCATCTCTCCATCCTTGAAAATTATCTATTGATTGACCTTTTATCCAAATTGAACCAGGCCTAGATATGTCACTAGTAAAAACTTTATCTATATCAAAAGTGCTAGTAGCTTTAGCCAACACTGCATAAGTCCCATTATAATATGTACCAGTGCCTGTTATTACTACAACATCCCCAACTACTAATCCGTGACTTGAAGATGTAATTCTAGTTAAATCATCTCCAGTAGTTGCCATACTGGTAACTGGGCCATTTAATGAAGTAGCACCGGCATATATTAATGAAGTTGTATCACCAGTAGCAGTCCCACTTAAAGAAGTAGTGACAAACCCAACAGTAGGAGAAGATAGATTATTATCTAAAGAGACCCACTCTCTATCTAATTCAACTCCTAATAGTTTTTTCTTAGTTGTGTCTCCAATTCTTCCAAACCATTTAACAATGCTATTAGTATTAAAAGAACCATCAGCAACTCTTAAAGCTCCATCAGCGTAATAAAATTCAGCACGCAAAGCAGTCCCAGACCCCAAATCTATGATATTAGCTTGCATCATATGGTCATCTTGGTCAGCAGCGTCATTATATCCATATATATCGACTTGGTTTTCTCTTTTATCCGCTATACATAAATACTCACTTTCTCTTGCAGTAATAGTATTAGCAGTATCTGAATATGAATAATCTGATTTAAAAGTAAAAAGACCTCGGCCTGGAATAACCATATTGCCCGGCATATCTGTTAAATCACCAGCAACTTTTCCGTCACCCCCTGATGGAGAATTAGTTCTTAAAACACCTCTTTCATCACAAAGAACACCGCTTGCTTCTACAAGTTCGTTATTCTTTATGAATTTAGCATTAGATTTAGAATTGACTCCACCTGAAAAATCCCTATAAACTTGGTAAGTCTTAGGCATTATTTCTTCTTCTTCTTTTTCCTTTTAGGTGCCATTTTTTTTCTTCCAGCTTTTTTAGCTGATTTAGATGGTCTTCCTACTTTAGACCCGTATGTTCCTCTACCGTAAGGCATAACTATTTACCCTTAAATACACCTTCCATTAAGTCTGTGACAACATCAACAACTCTTTCAAAAAAGACCTGTTCTTTTTCTTCACTTACAAAAGGAATATCTATTTTCTCATTGATTTTAGTAGCTATTTGATTAGCAAACTCATCAGATGCTAAGAAACCCATTGCTTCATCTTGCATCTTATCAGCTTGTGCTTGTGCCATATCCATCAGCATTTTTTTAAAGTCCATTTATGACTCCTTTATCTTTTTGGTTTTTAAATACAAATAATAAATTTGTGCTGTAAACATTATACACATCAATACCCCTGATATAATATCTGTCCAATACACCAAACCTAGACTTGTACTTATTGTTGTTACTTTTAAACTATCCATATCAGTTTGGTTTCCCACCATTTACTCTGCTTAGACTCCCTTTTATCTCAGATACTTGGTTGTCTAAATCATTTATTTCCTTGTTTAAGGCATCAAATTTCCTGTCTAATTTATCATCACTCTGGTTCCATCTGCTAATCAATTTAATAATCATACCTTCCATATTCTCCAGAGTCTCAGATTGCCCTTTATTTTCTATTTTTAAATCTTCTAATGTCTCCTGCTGACTCGAAGCTTTGTTCGACATTTGCACTACCAAGTAAACAAACATTGCTCCTACGACGCCAATCATCCCAGCCTCTCCATATACTGCCATAAAGTCCATTCTTCATTTTACCTTGTAGTTTGGTTATTGGATTGCCATATTTCATAATAATCATCGTACTGTACCGACTGCCACATAGACCATTGATGTAAGTTTCCGAGCCCATCTTCCACCCATTCATCCATCGGACTATTAAACCAGAGCAGTCTGTCTGCAAAGTGACCTAAGTGATAGAACACGATTGATAGTATCTTTCTCATTCCGATGATTTATTACTATTTTTCATACTCAATCCTTATTTTTCATATTCTATCTGCACTAAATTGCATTATTTGATACTCAAGTGAGTACTAATGTTGCATATTTCGCACATTTACTTCAAGTGGATAGTCGTACTACCCATTTACTTCTTTTTACGCTTACCCCAACTAAGTGGGTTGATATTAAATTCTTTTTCATAAAAACTTACTTTCTCTTCTAATTGTTCTCTTTGTAGAGTCTCTTCCACGATGTGCTTACCAAGCAAGTCCCCAATTTTAACGTCAGCCGTGACCATTGCTTCTTCAAGGCTACCCAATCTAGACTCAATACGCCAATACCCGTAAACAAGCATCCCAACCAGAACAAGTAATTGGCCCAACCACTTGAGGTTAATACTAACGATAGCATTATCGTCAACCACAGTACCCTTGTAACTTCGAGCAGTCTCAGGTTTAGCCATTTAAACATACTATTTGGTGATTATAATCCCGTATAAACATATTTTACAGGAATGTCGTAAGATGTTGAAATATTTTCCATATTATACCTTTAAATGTTTTGCTTGAAAAGGGCCAGAAGTAAAAGTAATTCTTGAAAGAAGTTCTGCTTTAGTTTCACCACTATCATAAACAACTCCACGCTTATCATAGAA
>Ga0315336_1002343_pt1 | contig 29446 bp, 21 predicted proteins | sample ASW5metaG_FD_204512 | JGI IMG/M metagenome (GOLD analysis project Ga0315336, IMG submission 204512) | Ammonia-oxidizing marine archaeal communities from Monterey Bay, California, United States - ASW #5 | ecosystem: Environmental > Aquatic > Marine > Intertidal zone | place: USA: California... | reverse complement strand
TAACGGGAAGAATACTGAATTGATCCCACATAGCGGTTTGCGGGATTCGAGCTGAGATCTGATATTCAATTGAGCGTGCACAAAACTTCAAGCCCGGCTGTTGCGTAGCTTCTAGAATGACCGATCAGTCCGCCACTGCCTCCTGCTTAACCGCCGCGCCTCAACCCGCCGATCAATACTACCTCCGCAGGTCCCGTTTCGTGTGTTTCGTGTATTTCGTGGTTCCGCCACCACGTAGCGGAGACCGGATTCCCGCTGATATCGAGGGGAAGCCAGTGTAACAGTTTAGTCCCTTTTTGGGGAGGGGATCAGGATGAATCGTTGAAAAGCGCGGCTTGAGCTGAGGCAATGTCGGCGGTGAAGAGTGTCTGAAAGAAATCGAGGGGGTGCTGGCCTTGGCGCTGGGCGGTGACCAGAAGGCTGGGCAGAACGCTGTGGGATCTGGAGCCGGCAGCGGAGCGGGTACCGAAACAGATCTTTCGGAAGATCACGGGAGTGCGTAGCGCTTGCTCGGCGTGGTTGTTGGTGGGTGCGAGCCCGGGTATTTTCAGAAAGGTAAAAAGGCGATCATACTCGCGTTTGGGATCGAGGATGCGTTGGCGGAAGTTTTCGGCTTTTTGGTAGCCGAGCGGCGTCGAGCAAATGGTCTTGATGAGCGAGTAGTAGCGCTGAGTGATCCGGTCAATCTGCTGATCTGATCGGTTTGGGTGCGCTCGACTTGCTCCGGTTTTACAATCCCTGGAAAAGGCGTTGGCCATGCTGGCACAAAAACGCAGTGCGGAGCGATCCTGGTGCTTCTCGGGCAGCAGTGCGATCTCCTTGGCCTTTCGAATCAGATGAGCCAGACAGGACTGTCGACGCGTGGCATGAACGGCATTGTAGGCAGCGTACCCGTCGGTCACCAGCGATCCGTCGAAAGAGGCAATTGGGGCCACGTCTAAAAATTTAAGTTTTCCGATTCCACGAGCCCAATCCAAACCTTAAATCTTTAGACGTGGCCCTTATCGTCCTGTCATGGCCAATACCGTAAAAGATCACGCGGTCCGAGTCCAGCAGAAAATCCGAGGTTTTTTCTGTTGCACGTGGGGGGGGGGGGGTAGACTACTCTCCAGTCAATGGTCGCTCCACCGTGGCGCTACCTGAGTAGTTACTGGGAACCAAAGAAGACTCCCTCACGCATCCGGGGGCGAGACGATGAACCAATTTGTCCCGAGTGTTGGACAAAGCAGGTGGAAGTGGAGCACATGTCCCTGCCTGCGCAGCGAAGAGAAGAAAGTAGAAACCGGAAACTGGAGGAGAAAGTAATGAAGTTTGTGCACAAAACATTGATTCCCGCCGCGATCGTGGCGGGCCTTTCCGTGAACGCATCCGCCACGCTGCTCGAGGATTTCGACGGAGTGCGGGGATCCTACTCGCCATCGACAAGCCTAAACGGCGTTAATAGTTGGATAAACATATTCGGTGACGCGACGACCACGAGCGCGGGCGGCGGCCTGGGCGGTGGTCTTGCCGGCGACCTGAGCACGACAAACGCGGACGTGACGTATCTGGGCTTCGCCGCTCTGCCGGATGTAATCACGGAAATCGGCAGCTCTCCGATGACCAGCGGCAGCCTGACCTGGCGCGTGGCCGCGAATCGCGATGCGGGCAACAATGGCTGGATGCAGATTGGTCTGGATGCGTTTATCAGTGCCGGTCAGCAATTTCGAGTGGAGATCTCCAACGGCGGGGTCGAAATGGGAGGCGGCGAAGTCACAGATTCGTTCGACAATTCGCTTCCCACCTCCGGTTGGCTCGAGTGGCGCTTTACCCTCGACAAGGACAATAACGAACTGTCCACCTGGGTGCGCGACCTCGATGACGGTACGGGCGCACCGATCAGCGGATGGCAGGCTCACTCCGGCAATCCCACAGCGGTGAATTCCACGTTCGATCCGATTGGGTTCTGGTTCCGTAGCGGTGCGACCAGTGCCACTCCCGTGTTCGACAACCTGGCCCTCGGCGTCCCTGAGCCGGCGACGATCACCCTCCTCGGTCTGGGTGTGCTGGGCCTGCTCGGATGCCGACGTGCATCCCGGTCGTAGAGCTTGATTCGGTGCAGATAGCGCTGTATATTCGGAGAAACCTAACCGGAGAGGTGAAATGAGAATCGTATGCAAAGCAGGGACGATGTTGTTGGGATGCGCCATTCTTGGTCTTTCACAGTGCGCATCTGCCCAGATCCTCGAGAACTTTGACGGCATTCGGGGATCTTATTCGGCGGCGACGAGCTTAAATGGCGTGAATGATTGGGTGAACGTATTTGGTGACGCGACGACAACGGGCGCGGGCGGCGGCCTGGGCGGCGGTCTTGGGGGGGACCTGAGTACGACAAACGCGGACGTGGCGTACTTGGGCTTCGCCGCTCTGCCTCTCGTGTTGCAGGAAATCGGCTCGAGCCCGATGACCAGCGGCAGCTTGACCTGGCGGGTGGCTGCGAATCGCGATGCCAACAACAATGGTTGGATCCAGATCGGGTTGGACGCGTTTATCAGTGCGGGCCAGCAGTTTCGAGTCGAGATCTCCAGCGGTGGGGTCGAAATGGGAGGCGGCGAAGTCACAGATTCGTTCGACAATACGCTTCCCACAGTCGGTTGGCTCGAGTGGCGCTTCACCCTGGACAAGGACAATGATGCGCTGTCCACCTGGGTGCGCGACATCGATGACAGCAACGGCGTGCCTATAGGGCCGTGGATTGCGCACTCGGGGAACCCCACGGCGGTGACTTCCACATTCGATCCGATTGGGTTCTGGTTCCGCAGTGGAGCGACGAGCGCCACCCCGGTGTTCGACAACCTGGCACTGGGCCAAGGGAATGATGTGGTCGACATCACGTTGGAGGCGATTACGATCTCCGATGTGGCCGCGCTCCAGTTTCAGACGTCCAATGGTGTGAACTACCAGCTGCAGTTCAATGCCGGTCTGCCTACCGGTTTATGGGAGAATACCCCCTACCTCATCCTGGGCGACGGCACGGTATTGCCGGCCTACGATCCAACCGGAGTGGACACCAACACGAAGTCCTACCGGGTGGTTGTGCCATAGCGTGCGAATGCATGGCCGGGGCAGGAACTCGGACAGATCGTTTCGGATCCGCAGGTCAGGCGTTCACGCTCATCGAGCTATTGGTCGTGATCGCCATCATTGCGATCCTGGCCGCCTTGCTGGTGCCCGCCGTGCGGCGGGCGCTGGAGGCGGGCAAGAGCGCCCGTTGTATTTCGAACGAGCGCCAGCTGGCCATCGCCACACGGACCTACATCGGCGACCATGACGGATCCTTCCCGCCCGGATGGAGATGGGGGAACATCTTCTGGCCCCGGACCCTCTTGCCGTACGTGGATGAACACAAGGACATCTACATGTGTCCGGTCCGTGTCTTTCCCAACTCGGTGGTCTATTCGGCCAACGGACGATATGGCCTCTTCGGCGACCAGGATGTGCAGGAGCCTATGGCCGACGCCGACGTGGCGAGTCCTGCCAATGTTGTCCTGTTCGACGAACGAGCGGAAGACTTCGCCCGGAAGACCGTGGGATTGCCTTCGAACGTGGATTTTCCCTGGGGCGAGCGTCGTTGGAGCATGAGCTACTACATCAGCTTCAACACGGGCACCTGGGGGAGCAGCGGCCGGCATTTCCGGACTCAGGAAGGAAATTCCGATCTCTGGGGCACGACCAACATCGTCTTCGTTGATGGGCACGCGGGGAGTTATTCCATGGAGCCGCTGGTGAAGATGTCGGCGCAGAGCAGGTTCTTCCACCAGTATCCGTTCATTCTGGCGAACAGCACTGGAGGTTCCCGGCCAATTCCCAGCGCCCGTGACCCCGGGTCGGAGTGGTGGTTCCCGGCGGAGTGGTAGGATCGATTTTGAGTGGCGGCATCCAATTCCCCAATTCCTTTCGCCCTAATCTCAGAAAGCTCATGGGAGAAAGGTTTTTTGGGATTGAATCCTTCGCCGCCTCCGCATATCTTCATCGACCAACCGCCAACCAACCGCCACCCCATCATGCTCCGAACCTCGATTCAAGTCTTCCTGTCACTCCTCGCCCTCCCCGCCCTCGCTTCCGCTGCCGACCCGGATATCCCGTGGTGGAAGCAGCAGAAGATGCGGTTCATGTGGGGCCAGTGGGGCTACGAGCGGGTGGATCTGGATATCGACTACTGGGGCATGGACCGCAAGCGCGATCGCCATGTCGACATCGAGTTTCCGCGCGTGCTCTTTCGCGACATCGCCAGGGCGGGAGTAACTGTCTTCGTCGAACAGATGGGCTACCGATCCGCAAATGCCGGGTATTGCCGGGAGTACGGCATGCAGTATTTCGCCACACGCTACCTCATCACCCTTCATGAACTGCCGGGGCGGATCTGGGTCTCCGAGGAGGGCGAAAGGCCGGACTTCAAATGTTCGCTCGACCGTGACCTGTACGAATTCTGGATTTGCGAGGCGCGAAACGAAGAGTCCATTGTCGAAGGCGTTCGCGAGGGGCTCATCGACGGCATTCAGTTCGACTGGGAGCCCTACGGCGGACGGCGGGAGCCCGGTCTCTGCTACTGCGAGGACTGCATGGCGAGGTTTCCCGGTTTCGCCGATGCCGGGGAGGAACTCCCGCCGCCGGATCAACGCGACGAGTGGATCGAGTCACACGGATTGACCGACGCCTTCCGGAATCATTGGCACCGCCGCCGCCTGGCGATGTTCACCGCGATTCGCGAGAAGCTGCAGGCCGTGAAACCCGATCTGCTTTTCGCCTCCTACGATATGTTGATCAACGATTTTTCCGTGGCCATGCACACGCGGGATGCACCGTTTATTGTTTCCGACGCCCAGCACTACTTCAACGACCAGAGGCAGCCCTGGTGGCAGTCCTACAGCAGTGTGTTTCGCGATCGCGGATACCTATACCTACCCGGCGCCTGGGCAAATGGCCTGTTCGGAGCACAGGCATCGGAGGTTAGCGCCGCCCGCTGGATCTATGAGACGTCCGTGAACGAAGACGGCACCTGGGTGTGGTTCGAGCGGGAACTCGACGACGAAATCCTTCGCGCCTACTCGACGGCGGATCGCGAGATCCAGGCCGTGGTCGGGAAGGTTGGCCGGTACCTGTGCGAAGGAGAACGGGATCCGAACTTCGTGACGGCCGTGGAGTGGACCGGGCGGCCCGATGTGCCCGGTTCGATCCTGGCCATGGCCTATCACTTCGACCGCGATTCGTTGGTCCACGTGAACAATGTTCACACGGAATGGCCGTTGCGCGTGACGCTGCGCTTCCCCCGCCTGGAGGGGACCGGACAGTGGACGGTCCGCGACGCGATGAACGACCTGACGTACGCGCACAATTTTGGAGAGGTTCTCTGGGCGGCAGAAGATCTTCGGAACGGCGTGTCCGTCGCGCTCGATCCGCGTACCGACATCTTTCTTCTTCTTGCTCCCGCGGGACCGACCAGTGAGACGGATTCCCCGAACGTCATTCACTCACGAACGTTCGACATGCTGCCGGATCACTCCGCCCAGGCAAAGGGTCCCGGTCCAATCCGCGACCTGACGGGTCTATACCGGATGCGGAATGCGATGTATGGCGAGGCACTGCGCCGGCTGCGAAGCGAATCGATCGAGAAGCAAATGCGGTTGCCGGCGAAGGGGTGGCTGTTTCGCATGGACGACGACGATATCGGCGCGAAGGATCGATGGTTCCGGGCGGATGCGGACCGGAGCGACTGGGTCCCGATCGAGATCGAAACGATGTGGGGCGAGGCAGGCGGCACGGGCGTGGGATGGTACGCATCGGAGATCGAAGTCCCGGCGCTTCCGGTTGACCGGCAGGTGTATCTCCACTTTGAGGCCGTGGATGAGGAACTGGTGCTTTGGCTCAACGGGGAGTACGCCGGCGATTTCAATATCGGAACGGATGGGTGGGACAAGCCCTTCGCCATCGATGTGACCGGGCGGCTGCGATCCGGCAGCAACCATGTTGCTTTTCGAGTGAACAACACCGCGGCTGCCGGAGGCGTCTGGAAGCCCGTCTCCGTATTGCTTGGGCCGCGAAATGTCGAGCAGCCGGACCGTGACGAGTCAGAGGAAAGCATATCGTCCTCCCTGTTCGTCTACACCGCGACCGAGCCGATGGGTCTGCGGGGCGCCAGGGGTCCGTTGAGCATTGGCAACTCGATCCGGGTGACGGACACACAAGGGGAGCGCCACGAACGGTTGCGGCAACTGCGCGCCCATCTTTGGGATCCGCAATGGTCACCGAACGGCGAGCAAATTCTGTTCACGCAGGATCGGAGCGGGAAAGGGCAGATCCACGTGATGAATGCCGACGGATCCGACGTGAGGAACCTGAGTGACAACGCGTTCTGCGATCGTGATCCGAGCTGGTCTCCGGACGGACGCCGCATTGCGTTCCTCTCGGATCGTACGGCCGATTGGGATGTCTACGTAATGAATGCGGATGGCAGTGGGCAGCGAAGAGTTGCCGGGCAACTCGGTCGCGATGCCGCGCCGGCGTGGTCTCCGGATGGGCGAATGCTCGCGTGGGAGTGTCACACATCGGGGATGCCGGAGGTCTGGGTGTGCGATGCGAATGGAGGGAACGAACGTCCGGTACTCCGCCCGGGCTCAAATCCCAGGTGTTACAAGTGGGAGAACGGCACGTCGGCCGAGCTCCCTCCCATCATGGGAAACCACGAGGTGTACATGACCCGGCCGGTCTGGTCTCCGGACGGAACCCGCCTGGCCGGGACAGGACTTTGGAAGCACTGGATGAGCTACATCGTGTCGGTTGACGGTTCGCGGCTCGATATCATTGAAGGCATCCAGGGCGCGGACAACATCTGCTGGTCGCCGGACGGAACCCGCCTGGCCGGCAGTCATGCCACTGCGCCCCAGGAGACGGAACGGGCGGGTGTGTTTGTGGTGGATGCATCCAATGGCGAGACCCGCTTTGTCGTGGACGTCGAGCCGACCGGACCGCGAGCCGGCGGAGCCCGGCGATGGCTCCCGCAGACCTGGTACAGCCACGGAAGCTCCGAACCGCGGCGCGTGGTGAAGTCGTTCAGCGCCGTGGCATGGGCTCCCGACAACCGAACCCTGGCCTTCTCCAGCGATCTCGATCCAAGCGGCGCGTTCTATATCTACACGATCGACGCCACCGCGGAAGGGGCGGAACCCCAGCGGCTCGACCACACAAGAAGCGTCTGGCCCCAGCAGTGGATGTGGACACCGTAGCACGGGTCGGATACCCGTGCTACGAAATAGGGTCCGTGTTATATAGTGCCTATATAGCATCACATGTTCGGATGAGCACCTTCACCTCTTCCACGGATACGACCCCGCTCGACCCGGCGGGTGTTCCCAGAGCCACGGAGAGCTGATTGCCGCCGAATTGGATGGGCGGCGACGAGAGCGGCACTTCGAACAGGTGATAGGGCGCAGGAACGGGGGGATTGATCCAGCGGAAATCGCCGCCGGGCCCGGTGAATTTCTGCTGGGGCCCCGGGATGCTCCCGTCGAAGACATACGTTCGACGAATCGACTCCGCAGACACCGCCTCGCCATTGATCGAAATGTCCAGCCGATCGTCGTCATGCAGTCCCGTGGTTTTGAACTCGAGCATGGCTTCGGTACCCGATGCAATTCCGTCTACCGCGAGACGAAACGCGAATGATCCGTGCGGCGCGGGCTGCGAACGGTCCAGGTGAATCACGTCGTAGCGCATGGTCTCCTCGTTGCCGGCGACCACTTTGCCCAGGTCCTGCCAGTAGAGATAGTCCGCGTTGCACCGGGCCAGTCGATCCGGATCGGCTATCGGGGCCAGTTCGGGAATGCGTGTCCGGATCTCGTCGAAGGTTTTGAATTGGTAGTTGTAAACCTGGAGTCCGTCGGCGCCGAAGGCGTACCAGTTGGTTGCCGCCGCGTAGTAATGCTCCTTCCGGTATTCCTCCAGCCGACAGGGCCCCGTCCACCCTTGTCCATGGAGGCTCGGATAGACCTTGCAGTTCTTTTCTTCTGTGAGTTTGCGAAAGGCTTCCACTTCGGCGTTGAAATCCATGTTCCCGAAGTGACTGGGGACTATGTAATCGAGAAGTCCCCGGTCGAGCCAGGATTGGACATCGAAGCCGAAGTCCAGGCAGGCGGCTGCGTTCATGGGCACACGGGATCCGAGCAACAGGCGGCGTCCCCTTGACTTGCCGGCGTTGTCGAGCAGCTTCCGGGCCCTATCATGAAACGCGGTCAGCACCGGGGCGCTTTCCCGCTGCGTGCCGGGCCGGAATACGTGCACCCACCGCATCCAGTCAAACTCGATGCCGTCGACGTCATAGCGATCCAGCATCGCCGCGATGAATTCGAGAATGGATTCGCGGATTTCGTCGTGCGCGTAGTCCAGCCCGCCTTCCCAGTACGGGCCTTTCCGCCCCAGATCCAGGCGCCATTCCTGGTGATCCAGCCAGAATCGTTCGCGAACAGCAATCGGATGGCGGTCGTTCATGCGCAGCGCGGCTATGAACCGGATGCCGTCGCGGCGGGCCTGGTCGATCATGATCTGGATCATGTCTTCCCCGGCTTCATGCAGCGCCTTGTGCAGCTCGGAGAGCTCCACGGTCGCCTCCGAGTGCTCGTCATCCACCGGCCGGGGCGCGTAGGAGGGGATCATCACGGCGGATACCGACGGGTGCAGCAGATGCGTGAAGCGGCTCCAGATCACCTTCGAGAGCGCGTCGACCCCGGCGTCCGCATGCACGTGAACCAGCGACTCAATCGCGCGGCGCCACGCTTCGGGGTTGCCTGGGTCGGACTGAACCAGCGGCACCGCCGGCCGCTGCAGACCCAATTCGTCGTAGTACACAATCAGGCGTGTGGAACCGCGGGGAGAGTAGGGAATGGGGTCCATAGGCAGTAATCAAATCCCAAGTCCCAATTCCCAAACAAATCTCAAATCCCAAGCCCCAAATCCCAAACAAATTTCAAATCCCAAGTCCCAATTCCCAAACAAATCTCAAATCCCAAGCCCCAAATCCCAAACAAATCTCAAATCCCAAATCCCAAACAAATTTCAAATCCCAAGCCCCAAATCCCAAACAAATTTCAAATCCCAAATCCCAAATCCCAAACAAAATTGCATCCGAGAATTGGCTTCACTCCGACTTACTGATGATCGAACCAAGAATAGCTTCGATTTCTTGAGATTCCCCGATCAACCTTGTTCGCTCGGCTTCCAATTCCTCGGAATCGCCAACATCAAGCAGCCGAAGGAAAAAACGGGATTCCTTGATTTCCTTCCGGCTGATACGAAGTCGCATCAAAAAATCCTTCTTCCCCAGTGAGTTATTCGCTTCGATGTAATTGGCGCCGGAGGATCTAGAAGCTCGAATCAATTGACGTGAATCCTCAACATTAGCGTCTGTGTCGGGAATCCGCTTGAGGAAACTCCGGACATCTCTGGCAAACTCATACAATCTTTCCTCAAGATCGTACTTCGGTTTATCGTTCACAAGCGTTCGCCCATTGTAAATGTTTGATTTGAATAAGTCTTCGCTTCGTACTTTCTCCGTGCGTTGCTGTCAATTTCCGATTTGTTTGGAATTTGTTTGTGATTTGTGATTTGGGATTTGGCCGGGACACCGATATAGTCCGCCCGATGCCCGACGAACGTCCAAACATACTCCTCCTGATCTCTGACAACCAGCGTCTCGACACGATAGGGTCTCTCGGGCACACGCCGTGCCGCACGCCGACCTGGGATCGAATGGCAGGGGAGGGGGCGCTATTCGAGCGGGTTCGCACGACCAGTCCGGTCTGCAGCCCGGCGCGCGCCTCCATCTTCACCGGACTCCATCCGCAGGAGGCCGGCATGCAGACGATCGGTTTCGACTATGCGGAGAAAGACGACGGCACAGGCGGGGAAGAGGCGGACGGGATCACCGTGGAGCCGTTCTCCCAACGGCTGCGCGACGCCGGGTACGAGACGCTCTACACGGGGAAATGGCATCTCGGTGAGCACAACATTCGACGGTGGTTCGACGACACCGCGGCGACCGACCAGGCGTTTCGGGACTACACGGCGTGGTGCCGGCTTCACGGCATTTCCAGCGGGTACGTGTTCGGCGACCCCGAGCGGGCAAAGCCGTATCGATCCCGCCACTATCCGCACATGAGCATCCCCCGGACCGGCTTGCTGGATATTCCGGATGACAAGGAACACAACTTCTGGATCCTGTCGCATGCGATCGAACTGCTGGAGACGCGCCGATCGGACCGCCCGCTCTTCATGACCCTCAGTTTCGAAGGACCGCACCCGCCTCTGGTGGTCCCCGAGGCCTACCACGATATGTATGATCCGTCCGACATGAGCCCGCCACCGAATTGGGGACCGGCCGCCGGCGAACCCGGATTTCTTGCCGACAGCTACTACCGCCGGCAGTTTCTTGAATTCGGCGAGAAATTCGATGCGTGGCGAAAATCGATCGCCGTGTACTGGGGGTACGCAACGTACATCGATCATCTCTTCGGCCTCTTTCTCGATCGCTGTGAGGAGGCCGGTCTGCTGGACAACACGCTGGTCATCATGGTGTCGGACCACGGCGAGATGTTGGGCCAGCACGGGCTGAACCAGAAGATGTCACCGTACGAGGAAAATCTCCTGGTTCCGTGCGTCCTTCGCTGGCCGGGGAGGGTTCCGGCGGGAGCGAGAGTTCAGGCCGACGCAACCCTGCTGGATATTGCGCCCACCGCCCTGGCCGCGGCCGGGATCGACGGCGCATTGGCATCGGACGGCAGGAACCTGCTGGAGTATTGTGACGGAAGCGGGAAGGCTCCCGCGGCCCGCGATTGTTTCTCGCAGTGGAACATGACGCCGTTTGAGCAGACCTGGCACGGCGTCGAACCCTGGAGGTTGATCGTTCGACACCCGTGGAAGTACGTCCTGCACGGAAACGGCGAGGAGGAGTTGTATTATCTGGAAGAGGACGCGTACGAGACGGACAATCGGTGCGGACGAAAGGAGACGCATGCTATTCAGGACGAACTGAGGAGTGCATTGCTCGATTGGTGCCGTCGAACAGGAGATGGTTTTCTGGAACGGGTTCAATGAACACGGAACCTAAATTACATATCCGTATACGTTTCGATTGAATTGGCCACACTTTCCTCGTTTCAAGTACGATATGAAAGCACCTGACCTGCAGAACGGCTTTATGATCATGCAGCCCGAAGGGCCCAACCGGTGGTGCACCGGTGTGGAATGCGTACTGGTCAGGAAGAGTTCGGACTATGCACAACCGGAGGCAGCCTACCTCTCTCACGAATGCCGCGCCGAGGCGGTGCATGCGGATCCCTATGCGCATCCCGGAGTCTACGAGTATGTGGCCATCAGCACCTGGAGCGGCAACTACGCGCTGCGGTCAGGCCCGTCGCTGACCGGTGTTGACGGCGCGTCCGAGGAGGACGCGACTGCCTCCGACGTTTCGCATGAACAGATCGATATGGGAATTAAAGTCACCTGCCCGGAGCGCGACGTGCGGCCCCTTGCATTTGGTGAAGTCCTGTCCATGCTGCAGTCGGATTCTCAAGCGGGATTCCGAAGTCCATTCATGGGGATCTCGTATCGGCGGGACTCGTTTGCCTACACACTGTACGCTCCCTGCAGGTACATCAATTTTCCGCACCCGGTTAAGGAGCCCAGATCCTATCTGCAGCCGATTTCCGGCTACGTTCTTTATGAAGAAGGAGGGCGATTTTACACGGCCTATGTCGTCACCTACATCGAGGGTGGAGATCCAAAGTCGTTGCAATTCAAGGTGCGGGAACCCTACAACGCAGGGGACTACGCGACGCACGAGTTCTGCCGGAACGTGAAAATCGCGGACGGTGGGATCCAATGTACATTCTTTGACTACGAATCTAGGTAATGACGGTATTCATGAGCTCTGATCCCTCCATCCGTATCATCAATCCACGGCGCTTGCCGGAATGGCATCTGCCCGCCGAGCGAATCCCGCTGGGGATTCCGAATGATTACAAACCAAGCCTGGCCATCCTGCCGGACGGCGAACTGGTGATGGTCGCCTTCTATCCGGAGACGCGGCCGGATGGATGTTATCACGAGTGGACGGTGCTCTGGCGTTCCACCGACGGGGGACAAACGTGGTCTGAACGAACCGTTCTGGAGGATGTTATCGGGCGGGAGCAATGGCTCACGGCAACGTCCGAGGGCGCCCTGTTCATGACCAGTCACCTCCTGCCGCGGGACACCAGCAACCCGGATGACGTCGTTCACGGCTACCTGCACCGTTCCGTCGACGGAGGAAAGAGCTGGGAGCGCACGCAGACCCGGATGCCGGACGGCAGGCCCGCGCACACGTCGCGAAATGTTGTCGAAGAGGCGGATGGGTCGCTCCGTCTGGGCGTTTCGTGTATGGGAACGAGCGACGCGCATTTCTGGCGCTCCGACGACAGTGGCGCCACCTGGGTCGCCGGAGACCCGGTAACGATCGGGGACTATCGCGGACAACCGTACGACAATCTGGACAGCTTTTTCGCCGAAGATTTCACATTCCGTACCGACTCCGGCAAGCTGCTGCATTGGATTCGCTGCGGTCCGCCCAGTCCGATGTATCCCATGAACAACGAACTGGCCGTTCCCGTGGGCAATGACCAGGGTGACCGGTCCATGATCTGCGAATCGGTCGATGACGGTCGCACGTGGGACAATCTTCGCGACTTCGGCGATTACGGGATGATGTACGTGCGGGTGATTCGGTTGCAGGACGGCCGCCTGTTCCTGACCTACACCCGGCGGGCCTTGCGTCCGCCGCTTGGACTGCGCGCCATCCTCAGCGAGGATGACGGGGAGACCTGGAATTTTGAACACGACCAGATTCTCATCGAGGGAAAAACCCCGTGGGGCATGGCCAGCGGCGGCGGATTCGGAAACACGGTGCAACTGGCCGACGGCGCACTGGTTTCCGCCTACAGCTATCGCACGCTGGAGGATCAGACACGCGTCGAAGTCGTCCGGTGGTCGATCCCGTAGCGGAACTCGCCAGAGTTCCCGGTACGGCCGATCGAGCGTTCTTCGAGGCCATGGAGGCGTGTAGCGGAACTCGCCAGAGTTCCGACTCTTCCCTTCCAAGCCCGACCGGATCAGTCGCCGGTCACCCGCACCCGAACTTCGCAGATGCGGGCGTGGTCGATGCCGTTGGTGGCGTCGACGCGGATTCGGACCGCCGTGACCGGACGAGGCGAGGTCGGAACATGGCGCCGCAGCCGCTGGTAGTTGCCGCGCACCTCCTCCAGCGCCGCCCACTCCTCATTGAAGAGTCCTTCGATCGTGTAGTCCCGGACCGTTTCGGGTTGCGGGCAACCCCATTTCATGAGCGACGTAAACCCGTCGTGGTGGCTCAGCGTTAGATGTCGATGCAGGCCGGTATCGAATATCAACCGAATTTCCTGGAGCTTCACGGCCTCATCCCAGTCCAGCCGGATCCATGCGGGCAGGCCTGCGGCGGGATCGGACATCCACCGATGCGTGCCGCACTCGGACCGCCCCGGCGGAGCTCCGCGTTCCCCGTGAACGCTACGGGTCTGACCGGAGAGGATATTCACGGCTTCGCCGCCAGTCTGTTCGCTCGATGCGGTCACGCGCGCGTTGCGGGCCGTGTCCCCGGGATCTTCATTGCGCGACCCGATGAGATAGGCATCGTCTCTCAGCAATTGTTGCTGAATAGCGTGAAGGGCATTCCCGTTGGCAGGCAGTTCACGGGGAGAAAGACCGGTTCCCGCCGCATGTGCCGCGGCGGTGCCCACACCCTGTCCGATGGCGGCGCAGGTCGCCATGACGCGCGTCGAGGCAAATGCCACATGCGTGGCGGAGATATTGCGTCCCGCAAACATCAGGTTGGGCACATCGGGCGAAACGCAGCTGCGAAGTGGAATGTCGTACAGGCGGGGAACATCGTGCTGCACGCAGGGCGCTTCATCGCGCGCGTCGACACCCTCCGGCGGATGCATGTCGATCAGCCATCCTCCGAACGCAATCCGGTCTTCGAACTCCCGCGACGACTCGATGTCGGACTGGGTCATCGTGTAGAGGCCGACGAAGCGCCGGCTCTCCCGCTTGCCCGGCAGAAAACCGAACCAGTCCAGTGCCCACCGCGACGCGTTAAGCGGGTCGTCGCCGAAGGGCGCTCCGGGCGGGCCGTTTTTCACGTGGTCCCAGATGCCCATCACGATGGCAAGCAATTCATCGCGAATCGTTTCGTTGTCCTTCACCGTGTCCAGCGTGCCGCCCCACTCGGCCCACCAGTATCCGTACTCATGGGTCGATTCCTCTTCGCCGGGAGCGGCGTAGAGGCGCAGACGCAGATCCTCTTTCGAGAATTTCCGAGCCCACGGCGGCGCGGTGTAGGGCATGGGGCGGTCGTGCCGCCGGGCCTGCAGAAGGATCGTGGAACCCAGCCGAGCGTTGTCGGCCGTCCCGGGAGCGAGAGACTCCCCGGTCTGCGCCCGGCTCTCGCGTCCTTCGACATGAGATGCGCCGGCCTCCAGGCCAAGCCTTCCGTCCCCCGTGCAGTCAACAAAGACGCCGGCGTGAATGCGAAATCGGTCCTCGGTACTTTGTCTGTCCGCGAGAGCGGCCTTGATCTCGGCGCCGGCCATTTCCACGCCCGTTACCGTGGTGTTGAGCATCAGGCGCAGCGCAGGCTCGGCGCGGCACTTTTCGTAAAGTATCAGATCGAGCATGGAGGCCGACCGCTGCGGATTGCGCGTGCAGATATCCAGGCGGATTTCCTCCATGATCCCGCCCTCGCGCGCCTCCGTCGTCAGTTCTTCCCCGCGGGTGAATCGACCAACGCAGTTTGCTCCTTGGATATGCATGCGCACCTCGCTGGAGGCGTTGCCTCCGAGCACGGGACGGTCCTGGCACAGGATGACGCGGGCGCCGCACCGCGCGGCGGAGATTGCGCACGCGACACCTGCAGGCCCACCCCCGGCGACCAGGACATCGCAGTGCAGTTCGTGAAGTGTAGCAACCGACATCGACAAAAGATGCTAACGGTGTCGGACAGGGTTTACAAGGGCCGTCCGATTGCTCCGAAGGCCACGAGCCATTGTATGCGATCCGCTGATTCATCCGGATGGAGACCGGATCGCATTCGCGGCCGGCCATTCGTCTTCCTGATTCCACCGAGATTGACAATCTATTTTGAACTTGCGACGATGCGTTTCTCGCACTATGTAGTCGATGAAATCGCATCTGATACTTCTGTCGGCACTCCTTTTCTATTTATTTTAATTGCTTCGAAATCCCCGAAGCGAATGATTATTGGAAGCATTCGGCATGGCAGTACTTGGCACATTCGACGTGATTGTTCTCGGCGGCGGGGCGTGCGGGTGTACGACAGCCTATTTTCTGCGGAAGGAGGGCGTCTCGGTGGCCCTGGTGGAGAAAGGGGTTGTCGGACGCGAGGCTTCCTGGGCATCGGCCGGCATGATCGGCCCCGAGTCCTGTTCGGTGCGCGATCCCTGGTTCCTGGAGGCAACCACCCTTTCCAAATCGTTCTACGACCAGTTCGGGGAAGAACTGTTTGAACTCACCGGCCGGAGATTCGGTTACGGCGGCAAAGGACATCTGCTGATTGCCCGAACGGACGAAGCCGTTTCCGACCTTCATGTTCGCGCGGATCAGGTACTCCCCTGCCTCAGGAACCGGCCCGTCCTCGAGACCTGGTCCGGCTTGCGGCCCTGCGTCGTCGACGGGCTTGCCTCGGTCGGGTCCGGATCCGCGAGTCGACGGAGGGTATCTGTGGGCCACCGGACACTCCTCCTCGGGCATGATGCAGATGCCGGCCACCGCGGCGGTGCTGACCGACCTGGTGATGGATCGTCCCCCCCGAATTCCCATTGATCAGCTTCGCGTCGACCGCTACCTGGAACCGGATGAAAGCATGCGATTCGACCGCGAGGAGGGGCCTGAGAAACGGTTTCTGTCTATTTAGTTTTTGTCGTGGAATGAGCATTCGAGATCGTAGTAGGTTGGCCTTCCAGGCCGACCCGGAGCAAGTCTGATGAATAAATCAACCTTGTCGAAGGAGGCTCTTCAGTGCCCAGAGTATACACATGGAGCGGAAGCGAACCAAGCCGGCGCAATCTCACCCTGGCAGATCTGAGAGCCGCCAAGGGTCGGCGGTCTGCGCGCGATCGGCAAGACCGCGGCAGAGGCACAGGAACTTTTTGCGGATTTCCGTCGCCTCGAGGAGACCGGTGCCGCACGGGTAGAGTCGGAGCTCATTGCGGTAGAGGTCCTTGCGGAAATTGCGAAACGGTCCACATCAGTTCCGAGGAGCTGGAGAAGTTCAGGACCGGACTGAACGAGTTGTCTTGTTGTGCCCAAAGGGATGAGACTTGAGCCATGGACATCGACGGATCATTTCCCGGTGGCAACATCGTCGTAGAGAACGTAACCGGCAGTGAAGTACGTTTGCATCAGGATCTTCGCGACACCACCATCGATTGGTTCTACTGGTGCTTCGGCGTCAAAGGAGCGGCAGGCAGGTCCCTGCGCTTCACGTTCACAAGGGGACGAGCTCTCGGCGTGCGCGGGCCCGCGATATCGTTCGACGCGGGCGAGACCTGGTCGTGGCTCGGCGCTGAGGTCGTGGACGGCAATTCATTTTCCTGCGCCTTCCCTGGTGCAGCGTCGGAAGTGAGGCTGAGTTTCGGAATGCCATACCAGGTCTCCGAGTGGCAGCGCTTTGTGAAGAACGTGGCCGCCGAGCATCCGTCTGTTGTGCAAACACCCCTCTGCATCACGCCAAAGGCGCGGTCGGTTGATTACGTGGTAATGCAGTTTGAGAGAGGAGCACCGAAGCACCGAGTTGCCGTCACCTGCCGTCACCACTGCTGTGAGATGATGGCCAGTTATGTTCTTGAAGGACTCATCGAATGGGTTCTATGCAGCAACGACGCTGCCTGGCTGCGGGAGAATACGGAGTTCTTCGTCGTTCCGTTCGTCGATAAAGACGGCGTTGAGGACGGAGACCAGGGAAAGTTACGCAAACCACGGGACCACTGGCTCGATTACGAGGGGGAGAGCATCTTTGCATCTACGAAGAGCATCCGTACAAAATTGCCCGCATGGGGAGGTGGACGCCTCCGCGTGGCGCTCGATCTGCACTGTCCCCATATCTCAGGTCCGCACCACGAAGTGATCTACCTGGTCGGTTCCGCGGATCATCGCGTCGCTGCTGAGCAACGGAGTTTTTCCGGTATTCTTGAAACGGCAGCAGAAGGACCGCTGCCGTTCGTTTCAGAAGAGTTTCTCCCGTTCGGAAAATCGTGGAATACGCGCAACAACTACAAGGACGGCAAAGAGTTCAGCCGCTGGGCAGCCGAGATCGCGGGGGTCGCCCTCGCTACGACAATCGAGATACCCTATGCGAATGCCAACGGCGCGGAGGTAAACCAGGAGTCTGCCCGGCTCTTCGGGGCTGATCTGGGAAAGGCCTTGGCGGAGTACCTGCGAAGTATTGGCTGATGGGCACAACAAGGCGGATACACGCAACGGCCTATAGCCGCGCGTGATCCGCGACGTTATAACGAGCATCCGGGACGATTGACCCGTTGGAGCGGACCACATCCGGGGCCAAGGACTCCCCACCCATGCATCTCACTGATAGACTTTGCCGACCGGGAACGGAAGAGCACACAAGAGAGTGCAAGCGCAATTTCTGAGTGAATTCGGCTGCGTCACAGACCTCCAAAGATCCAGATGCACGGGATTGTCTGACCGGGAGAGCCCTTGGCCCGCCGTTTCATGTCCGATGCTTTCTGGAATTGAGGCAATTGGGGCCACGTCTAAAGATTTAAGTTTTCCGATTCCACGAGCCCAATCCGAATCTTAAATCTTTAGACGTGGCCCTTATCGTCCTTGACGTCGTGTGTCGTCAACGTGTCCAGATGAAGATCCGCCCGCTGCATGTGCTCCTGAAGAAACTCTCTGGCATATCTTTCGCGGTAATGACGCGTCTCCGCAGCCAGCCCTCCGTTGATGTCCAAGTGCTCCACGTATTCGTGTTGCTATGTCATGCCTTTATGTCGCCGATCGGAAGTCTTGGCGACTTCCGCTACTTTACGGAGGTACTAGGGAAAAGGACCACAATCGAAATTCCTCTTCGTTCTCTTCGTTAACTTCTGCATGCCAGGCCGTAGCCTTGGCGAAGGCTGGTTCAAAATCCGTTTCTGCCGTGGTGAATTGAGTTTGGTTGCGGCTTTGCTGCCTTGTGTGTTCGTGTATTTCGTGGTTCCGCCACCACGTAGCGGAGGCTGGATTCCCGCTGATATCGAGGGAAAACCAGGCGCATTTCCCGATATTACTGCGCATTGATCGCAATGTTGCCCCGATTTGCCCGACAGATTGGCGTTGCTTCAGGAGTTCGGTTAGCGTAATTTGGCAGGCTGGCTATGCTTTTTGCCGGTTTCTTGAGTACCGTGGCGTAGAAGATTCTTGGAAGTAGACGGGAGAAACGGATGACATCAGATAAGGCCCCCTGGATTACATATCGCCCTGAGTTACAGGTGCTTGACTGCACCATTCGTGACGGTGGACTCGTGAATGATTCGCAGTTTAGCGACGACCAGGTCCGGGCCGTATACGAAGCATGTGTTGAGTCCGGCATCGATTACATGGAAATCGGGTACAAGAACTCGCAGGCGCAGTTTCCCACCGACAAGTTCGGGCCGTGGCGACACTGCAACGAGGAAGATATGCGGCGCGCAATCGGGGATCACTCTTCGAGCGAGACCGGGCTGAAGTTGTGCGCGATGGCGGATGCCGGCGGGAAGAGTGACTGGGAGAACCAGATCATTCCCGCCAAGGACAGCGTTCTCGATATGATTCGTGTCGCCTGTTATATCCATCAGATCGAAGAAGCCAAGGATATGCTGCAGCACTCCCACGAGATGGGTTACGAGACCTGCCTCAATGTCATGGCGATCTCCATTGTTCAGGATGCGGAGATCGATCAGATGTTGCAGATCGCCCGCGACACTCCTGCCCTGGCAGTGGTCGTGGTCGACAGTTACGGAAATCTCTACCGCGAGCAGATCGATCACCTGATACGAAAATACGCGAAGGCGCTTGAGGGAACCGGAAAGGATGTCGGAATCCATGCGCACAACAATCTGCAACTCGCCTTTGCAAATACCATCGAAGCAATCATCCTCGGCGCCAACCGCGCCGACGGCACGCTCCTCGGGATGGGACGCGGCGCCGGCAACTGCCACACGGAAATCCTTCTCGGGTTCCTTCGCAATCCGAAGTTCAAACTGCGCCCGATTCTCAAGGCAATTCAGGAAACGATGCTCCCGATTCAGGAGAAGTACGATTGGGGCCCCTCGGTGCCGTACAATATTACCGGACAGATGAATGCGCACCCGCGCAGCGCCATCGCATATCGTGGCGGCGAAACACCCGACGACTACACCTCGTTCTACGACAAAATTGCAGCAGACGTGTAGCCGCGTTCCGCTACACGCGCTACTTCTTCCGCCGGTAGAGATTCACGTGTTCGAGAGCCGCCCGGGCCTGGGTTTTTGTATCCGGATCCCGCGCGCGGTCGAGCGCCTCCATCAGGTGCTGGTATGCCGCTGCTTCCTGGCCCTGTCGAAGGCGCAACATGCCCAATTGCAGGTAAACCTCCGCCAGTCCCGAACCTCGATGCCTCGCGATGCATCCCCGTAGGATCCGCGCCGCGGATTGCCCATATCCTGCCTCCTCCATCCAACTGGAGAGCTGGATACATTCCGACGGATCCAGATCCGCGATGTGCCGTGGATCCGCCTCCGAGACGAGACGGAGGGCTCGAAGGTGATTTCCGTCACGGATGGCTTTTCTCAGCCGCTCGGGAGCGGAATCCGGTCGTGGCTCGTCCGGTCCGCTATCCACATGGAGGTGAATGCGCCGGCGCCAGAGATACCGCTCTCCCACGAAAGCGATGCCCCACCCGGCAATGAACCCGCCGATATGCGCCCCATACGCGACACCGGTATGGGAACCGACAAAAAAAGGAAGCAGATTGTCCAGGACCAGGTATACGCCGAGCACAAGCCTCGCCGGCAGTAGGACGAAATCCATCAGGATCGGAAACAGGAAAATGAACACCTTCACCTGGTTGCGGGGGAAGAGCAGGAAATAGAGGCCCAGTACTCCGGAGATCGCACCGGATGCGCCCACCATCGGGATCATGCTGCCACGGGCAAACATGCTGAAAAACGCGGTGGCGGCAAGCCCGGTCAGCAGGTACAGCACCAGGTATCTCCAGCGCCCCACCCGGTGTTCTACGTTGTCCCCGTAGATAAAGAGAAAGAGCATGTTCCCGAAGATGTGGGCAAAGCCTCCATGCAGGAACATCGAGAACAGAAGATCCCAGGGTTGCGGCGCTCCCGGCTTGAAGCCGTGGACAAAGAGGAAAAGGTCGTATTGCGACATTGATTGAATCAGTTGGCGCAGATCGACACCGGCGGGAAGGGAGTGCCGGATCGTGTTGACGTATTCGGCCAACAGCGGGTCCCGCGCATCGACCCCCTGCCTCGAAAGAGGAATCGCAATGAAGAAGTAGACGGCAAGGTTGAGGCCGATGAGCGTGTAATTTACCCACGGTGTATAATTCCTGGGATTCGGGGAGTCTCCGGTTGGTAGGAACATTGCCGGGAAAGAGTACGATACTACCGCACCCTGCGAAAGAAAGTTACGCCGGAATACGAATCAAGTCATCCGGCGCTTGCGGCTCCCTACTTCTCTTGCGTAGCGCTGAGCCAGTTTGCAAGACCTTCGGCCGTGCGCGCGTAGTCGATCGATTCGGCAAGAATTCGAGCGGACTCCTGGGACGCATGAAATCCCATGGAGTTTTCGGCCCCGATGAAATCGAGCCTCCATTGCGCCTTGCGGTGATACGCAAGCACCTTTTCCAACGACTCGGCCGACACTCCACTCTCCTTCGCATCCACGATCGCAGTGATCATGTCATCCAACGCGGTTTCGGCCCGCGCCATGATACTTCTCGTTCGATCCTGAACCGCTTCCGCGCGGGAGAGCATTTCCTGCTCCGGAAAACGATGGCAGGGCAGGCAGGCACGCGAAATATTCAACAGCGGGCTGCGAATGTGATGATCCGAAACCTTGGCCGCTCCGAGCCGCATATAGGGCATGTGGCAGTCGGCGCACGCCACCCCGCTGCGTGCGTGTATTCCCTGGCTCCAGAGCTCGAATTCCGGATGCTGGGCTTTCAGCATCGGCGCGCCGGTCTCTGCGTGCGTCCAGTCGGTGAAATCGAGTTCGTCATAATACGCCTCGATCTCCTCCATCTTCAATCCGTTGGCCCACGGATAAGTCACGAGTTTGCCCGGCTTGCTGAAATAGTATTCCACGTGACACTGCGCGCACACAAACGTTCGCATCTCCTGGCGCGTAGCCCGGGTGTTGGGATCGTACTCCATGTCTCCTTTCACATGCTTGATCGCGTTCAGGAACCCGGGCCGCGTGACGCGCAGGGCCAGCGTGTCGGGGTCGTGACAATCCACGCAGGAAACCGGGTGCTCCACATGCGTCCAGACGTCCTCCAGCGGCATCGCACATACCTTCGCGAATCCCGCGTTCAGGTCGCCGTCCCCCAGGGTTTCATAAACGTGCTTCATGCCGCCGGCGTGGCACTGAATGCAGGCGCCCGGCTGCTTGTAATCCTGCGTGCGAAGCGTTTCCTTCTGGTCGAGAAGGGAGTATGCGTGACCCCTCTCTTCCCGGTAATCCACGCCGAAGGCATACCCCGCAAAGAACCTCTTCCACTCCGGCACCATGTCGATCTTCGAATAGGCTTCGCTGCCCCCGTAGCGGGTTCGATTCGTGTCCACCGTGCGCAGGTATCCATCATATTGATGAGGGAAACTCTTGCCCCACTCTGCGGGGTCCGTGACGGATTCGTCCAACTCCGCAAGAAGAAGGAACGGGTTTTTCGCCTCCGCTTTGCGCTCGCCGATATTCATCAATAAAGCGGTCACTCCGTATGTCGCGACCGCCGTCAGAACGATAAGGATCAACATTGCCGATTTCGATTTCATATCGTTTCACTCTCCACTCTCATTGCAAATGGCCCACGGATCCATGACACGCTGTACACCGGAGACTCGTGCCGGTCGCGGACTTCTGATCGAACTCGACCAGGTTGTGCACCATGTCTTCGTGGCAGGTTATACAGTTCTCTTGAAGAACCTCGTGATTTCCGGGTCGAATTCGAATCGGGTCGGGAAAAGTCTGCATCGTGAAGTGGCGGGAGTGGTTCCAGCCGTTCACCGCCTTCGATAGGTACTTGTCCACGAGTTCATGAGGAACATGGCAATCGTTACAGCTTGCCGCCTCCCGGTGGCTCGACTTCAGCCACGAATCATACGGGTCCTGCATGACATGACAGTTCGCGCAGGCACCAGGATCGTTGCTGAAATAGGATAGACCTTCCGCATACTGGAACGTGTAGCCGGCCATCCCCGCGAATACACCGATGAGGAGACAGGCTCCCACGACGACTGATCGTCGAAACGGTAATGACATCGCCCTCATCCTGTTTGGATTTTTATCAATAAATCCTAACTTTTTACCAGAAGTTTTGGCCCGTTGATCCGATTTGCTTCAGAATATTTTTTGCATTTTCCATGTTCTGTTTTAAACTAGCATTTAAATTGAGTATTTAAGTCCCATGAATACAGATGAAATAGCGATATCAAAGACGAAACAAAAGTTATTAGAGTCTGCTGGACAGATATTTGCAGAAAAAGGCTTTCGCCGATCAACCATTCGGGAAATCTGTGACCGGGCCGGAACAAACGTCGCATCTGTCAATTATTATTTTCGAGACAAGGAGGAGTTGTACCGGTCCGTTTTTGACTACGCCCACAAACGGGTCGGGGAGCACATTCTCCATGCGGTGGGGACCATCGCCGATGCGACGCCGGAGGAAAAACTACGGACCTTCGTCCGTGCGCACCTCCACAGCCTGTTGGGTACCGATGGCCCGCCGAGCTGGTTTTCCACCCTGGTTTCCCGGGAGATGATCGAGCCGACGCATCTTCAGCGGGAGATGGTTGAGCGGGAGATCCGTCCGCGCTCCGATTTGCTGATCGGTATCCTCCGGGAAATGCTCGGGCCGGGTGCGACGGAGGAGCAGTTGCGGCACTGCTCCCTGAGTGTGGTCAGCCAGTCTGTATTCCACAAGCTTGCGGCACCCGTGATCCAGACGCTCCACCCGGAGCAGACCTACACCGCCGACGATCTTGACCGGTTGGCCGTCCACATTGCCGAGTTTTCACTCGCGGGCATTCAATCCCTGCGTGAACAATTGCATCGGGATCCAAAGTGACACCGCGCGCTTTCATCCGCCACGAAGGGATTCCGTGGGCCATGGTCCTCCTGCTGACACTGGCCGGCGGTTGCGCAGTATACCGCGGTAAGGCGCCGGAAGAACCTACCGTGGAGATCCCGGCTTCGTTTACCCATCATCCGGACGGAGACATTCCGATTGACCGCTGGTGGACGGAGTTTGAACAGCCCCAACTTTCCATCGTCGTCGATCGCGTGGTCACCAATAACCTCACCTTGCGCCAGGCGTGGGCACGTCTGCTCCAGTCGGATGCGCTGGTGCAGTTCGAGGGTGCCGGGTTGTATCCCCAACTCAATCTGGAAGGCGGCGGATCGAATACGCGGGTGAGCGGCACGACTCCGGGCGCGCAGTCCGTGCGCACGGGCTCATTCGACCAGTTCTTTACAGGCGCCGGGCTGACCTACGAGATTGATCTCTGGAAACGTATCGCATCCCAGAGAAAATCGGCCGCCCGCGGGCGTGACGCTTCGCGAGAGGATGTGGAAGCAGCGGCGTTGAGTCTGGCCGGCCAGACCGCGAATCTCTGGTTTACCCTGCAGGAGCAGCAGGCCCTTCGGCGTCTGCTCGGCAGGCAGATTCAAACCAGTGAAACAATTCTCGAATTGCTGGAACTCCGGTTCCAGGTGAGCCAGGCCACGGTGCTCGACGTTTATCAGCAGCGCCAACAGCTGGCGGGAACGCAAGCGCAGGTGCCCGTGGTGGATGCAACGATGCGAACCACGTGGCATCGAATCCAGGTGTTGCAGGGCATCACACCGGGTGGGGTTCCGGTCGGATTGGCAACCAACGATTTGTCGGATCTTCCTCCCTTTCCGGACATCGGTTCACCCGCATCCCTGCTTTTCAAGCGTCCCGATCTTCGGTCGGCCCTGCTCCGCCTGCAGGCCGCCGACTACGAAGTGGCGGCCGCGGTTGCGGATCGCTACCCGCGCCTTCAAGTTTCCCTCTCGTATCAATTCAGCGCGGCGGATTTCGGAGATGTCCTGGACAACGAAACCCGTTCCATCGCCGGGAACCTGCTGCTGCCGTTGGTTGACGGAGGCCGGCGCAGGGCCGTGGTGGATCGGAGAAAGGCGGTCGTTGCGGAGTTGCTCGCCGCGTTCAATGAATCCTTTTTGATCGCGGTGCGGGAAGTCGAGGATGCTCTCGTGAATGAACGGTTTCGTGTCGAACAGATCAACCGGTTGCTCGCGGAAGAGGAGGCTGCGCGAACAAATCTTGATGAAGCGGGCTCGCGGTACCGAAACGGTCTCAATGATTACTTGCCCGTGATTACAGCCTTGCAATCACTTCAAAATGTAGAGCGCGAGGTGATTTCAGCGAAGGCGGATCTGTTGAAAAACCGCGTCAACTTGTACGGCGCCCTGGGGGGGACATGGACACGTGAGCTGATTCGGCCCGATCTCACCGTGAAAGACACTGACGACCGGAGTAAGGGTTCATGAAAGTATTATCTGGAGGCTCGACGGCCCGGACCTTGGGGATTCTGTGCCTGTGCACAGTTATCGTGGTTGGGGCCGTCCTGATTTTTTTGTTTCTGTTGAAGATGCGCAAGGACGTTGAGAAGAATGATGTGGCTCTTCCGTCACCGCTGGTGGAGGTCGTGGCGTTGAAAGCCGAAACCTATCAGACGGTGGTAAAGGGGTTCGGAACTGTGCAGCCGCACCGGCGCCTGAGGGTGTTGCCCCAGGTTGGCGGAGCCATCGTAGACCAGAACGATCAGCTGGTGGCTGGAGGTCGAATTCGGGAAGGTGAGCTGCTGGTCCAGATCGATCAGAGAGACTACGAGGCGGCGCTGGCCGGCGCGGCGTCAGACTACGCGCGGGCGGCTTTTGAGCTTCGCATGGAGGAGGGGCAGCAGATTGTCGCGAAGCGGGAGTGGGAACTCCTGGGCTCCGGCACCGCATCGGAAGTAAACGAGGATCTTGCGCTCCGTGTTCCGCAACTCGCGAGGCGCAAAGCGGAGATGGAGAGCGCCGGAAGCCGGGTCATGAAGGCGGAGGCGGACCTGGAGCGAACGACGATTACGAGCCCTTTCGACGCCCTGGTGCTCAGCGAGTCCGCCGAAATTGGTCAGCTCGTTTCCTCGCAGACCCCGATTGCGGAGCTTGTCGCCGTTGATGAGTATCGTGTCGCGGTCAATCTGCCGGTGGAGCGGCTTGCCCGTATACGCATTCCGCGAACCCCCGGAGAGGAGGGATCGCGTGCCACCGTGATTCTCGACACCGGAAACGGAACTTCGGTGAAGCGTGAAGGGCGAATTGTTCAATTGCTTCCCGACCTCGACCCGAACGGGCGTCTTGCAAGAATCCATGTCTCGATTCGCAACCCGCTGCAACTGGAGAACGAAGAAGGTTCGATACCCCTTTTGATCGGAAGCTATGTGCGGGTGGAGATGGATGGCGGTCCTATTGACGATGCATTTGTTCTCCCCCGCGTCGCGCTGCGCGACAATGCTCGAATCTGGATCGTCGACGAGAATAATCAGTTGCAGTGGAACGAAATTGAGATCCTGGACCGCTCGGAAGATCACGTGGTTGTCCGGGACGGATTGGCGGAGGGCACGAGGGTCATCGTCAGCGCCTTGCCGGTTGCTGTTCCGGGAATGAGCGTACGCATCTGGGATGAGTCGGCACCGTCTCCCAAAGAGAAAGGGCCGGTGCCCACCGCGGCAGAGAATTCGGAATGAAATCCGACCGAAAAGACATCCCGATTCTGAGGGGCCCCGTCGAGTGGATGGCGGACAACCGGGTCGCCGCGAACCTCCTGATGATGGTGCTCATTGTCGGCGGGTTTGCCGTGAGTCTGCGCATCAAGCAGGAGGTCTTTCCCCAGGTCCAGGTGGATGCGGTAACCATTTCCGTTGCCTACCCGGGGGCCAGCCCATCCGAAGTCGAGCAGGGGATTCTTCTTTCCATCGAGGAGGAAGTGGCGGGACTGGATGGAGTGAAGAAGGTGACGAGCACCGCCCTGGAAGGCAGTGGCGTCCTCACTGCGGAGCTTCTGGGAGGAGCCAATTCCAACAAGCTGCTTCAGGACGTGAAGAATGCGGTGGATCGCATCACATCGTTTCCGGAGGAGGCCGAGCGTCCGGTGGTCAATCTCATCGTGGCGCGGAGCAAGACCGTCTCCCTTCTCGTGTACGGGGAGATGGACCGGATGGTTCTGTATTCCGTCGCCGAGCGGATTCGGGATGAAATGATTCACGATCCGGAAATCACGCTGGTGGAGTTTACCGGGGTCCCGCCCCTGGAGATCGGCGTGGAGATTCCGTCGCATAAACTCCGGGAACTCAACCTCACGCTTCCTGAAGTCTCGGAATTGATCCGCCGTTCCGCCCTCGAGTTGCCGGCCGGTGGGGTCAAGACCTCCCAGGGAGAGGTGCTGTTGCGTACCCAGGAGCGCCGCGACTATGCCCGGGAGTACGCCGATATTCCGGTCGTATCCCGGAATGACGGCACCGTGGTGAACCTCGGTGACATTGCCACGCTCGTCGATGGGTTTGAGGACACCGGGCAGGAAGCGTTGTACAACGGGCTGCCCGCGGTGCGACTGGACGTCTTTCGGGTCGGGAACCAGACGCCGATCTCCGTCTCGAAGGCCGTCCACTCCCAAGTGGACAGTTGGAATTGGCGATTGCCGGAGGGGATTCAACTTGCGGTGTGGGAAGACGATTCAGTGTTCTTCCGGCAGCGCATGAACCTTCTGCTGCGCAACGCGATTCTCGGATGGGTCCTGGTTCTGATTCTCCTGGGTCTGTTCCTGGATCCTCGTCTTGCGTTCTGGGTGGCGGTCGGGCTTCCGGTTTCAGTCCTGGGTGCGTTCATGCTCATGCCGGCTCTCGGGGCATCCATCAACATGATTTCGCTGTTTGCGTTTATCGTGACCATCGGAATCATTGTCGACGATGCAATCATGGTGGGGGAAAGCGTCTATCATGAAAAGCGGCAGGGGTTAAGCTGGCCTCGTGCGGCCGCGCATGGCGCAAGGATCATGACCATGCCGGTTCACTTCGCTGTATTGACCAACGTTGTCGCCTTTCTTCCCCTGTTTTTCGTTCCCGGCCCTGCCGGCAAATATTTCATGCAGATTCCCGCGGTGGTCGTCCCCGTTTTACTGTTTTCGCTGGTTGAATCTCTTTATGTCCTGCCGGCGCATTTGGCCCACGGGCACAACGAGTCCGGATTCTGGCGAGTGTTGGGTGTGCCCCAGCTTTGGTTCGGCCGGCGCCTCGACGCACTGATTCAGAATCAGTTTCGTCCGTTCCTGGCCTTCAGCCTTCGAAACCGCTACATCACCATTGCTATCGCGGCGGCGATTCTCATTGTTGCCCTCGGCGTGATCGCGGGAGGGCACGTGAAATTCTCGTTCCTGCCTAAAATCGATTCGGACATCGTAACGGTGCAGGCAAGCTTGCCCTACGGCGCGCCGATCGAAGATACGCGCCTCGTCCAGGAGAAGCTGATCGAAGCCGCGCGCGCCAGTCTTGACAAGCACGGAGGGCAGCAGATCGCGCAAGGGCTGTACACGCAGCTCGGTACCCCGCTCGCCGCCCAGGGGCCCGGCGCGGGACCCTCGCTGAACCGCGGATCGCACTTGGCGGCGGTCCAGATTTTCATGGTGCCGGCCGATCAGCGCGAAGTAAGCGGGGTGGATCTGAGTAAGAGTTGGCGTGAGAATGTCGGTGACATTCCCGGCCTTGAAAGCATCACGTTTGTCGGCTCGGTTGGCGCCTCGGGCGAGAATCCGATAGATATACAGCTTTCGCACGCGAACCGGGGAATCCTGGAATCGGCCGCGCGAGACCTGGCCGATTCCCTTCGCGATTATACTGGCGTGGCTGATCTGAATGACGGGGTCTCTGCGGGCAAGCCCCAGAAGAGCTTCACCCTGCGGCCCGAAGCGAGAAGCATGGGGTTGACTGCTTTCGATCTCGCGACCCAGGTGCGGGCCGCGTTCTACGGGTCGGAAGCATTGCGGCAACAGCGCGGCAGAAACGAAGTAAAGGTGCTGGTTCGATTACCGGAGGCGGAGCGACGACAGCTATATACCGTCGAGGAGCTGATGCTCCGGGCGCCGGACGGATCCGAGATTGCCCTGACCCAGGCCGCGGACTGGTCCGATGGTCGGGCCTACACCGAAATCCGCCGCAACGGGGGTAGAAGAATTATTTCCGTAACCGGGGATGTTGATGAGTCTATTGCCAACGCCAATGAAATCCTGGCCGATGTCCGCGATTCGTTGTTGCCTGAGCTGGTAGAAAAGTTTCCCGGACTCTCCTATTCTTTCGAAGGGGAGCAGCGCTCGCAGCGGGAGTCTATGAATGCCTTGTTTGTAGGATTTGCCGTGGCGCTGCTCGCAATCTTTGCCATGTTGGCCCTGCCGTTCCGCAGCTATGCGCAGCCGTTTGTAGTGATGTTGGCCATTCCTTTCGGGATCATCGGCGCGTTGATCGGCCACCTGCTGCTGGGGTACGGATTGAGCATCATCTCCATGTTCGGGATCATTGCCCTTGCCGGAGTCGTGGTGAACGATTCGCTGGTCCTGATCGTGGAGGCGAACAAAAACACGGGCGAGCGTGAAATGAATCCCCTGAAGGCAGTTCAGGAAGCAGGGGTCAGAAGATTTCGTCCCATCGTGCTGACATCGCTCACCACGTTTTTCGGTCTTGCCCCGATGATATTCGAAACCTCGATGCAGGCGAGATTCATCGTGCCAATGGCAATATCTCTGGGTTTCGGCGTGCTGTTTTCCACCGTCATCATCCTGATCCTGGTCCCCAGCGCATACATGGCGGTCGAGGACGCGAAAAGCTTTTTTCGCAAGCTCGGCACACCCGTGTAGGGCGAGCCCCGTGGCACGGCGCCTCCGGCCCGTGTCGTCGCAAGGAGAGAGGAAGATAAGAGCGAGAATTGCGGCGGCCCTTTTGGCGCAAACTCATTATCTAAACTTGCACCGACACGGGCCGGAGGCGCCGTGCCACGATGG
>Ga0315336_1002342_pt1 | contig 29473 bp, 28 predicted proteins | sample ASW5metaG_FD_204512 | JGI IMG/M metagenome (GOLD analysis project Ga0315336, IMG submission 204512) | Ammonia-oxidizing marine archaeal communities from Monterey Bay, California, United States - ASW #5 | ecosystem: Environmental > Aquatic > Marine > Intertidal zone | place: USA: California... | reverse complement strand
TTTGTCACCCTTGGGGTCTTATGTCAGACAGTTTACATACCGCATCCACACTGGAAACAGTGCCGGACCGCAGCATACGACAATGGCTTCGGGACAACCGGATTGACGAGATCGAAGCGGTTATCCCAGACATGACCGGCATTGCCCGGGGGAAACTTATCCCGGCGCATAAATACAGCGAAGAGATCGGCATGCGCCTTCCCGAGGCGATCTTCCTGCAGACCGTGACCGGAGAGTATCCCGAAGATCAGAGTGCGGTTGACCCGGCGGACAAGGACATCTTCCTGAAACCCGATCTTGACAGCTTTCGCCTGGTTCCCTGGACCCAGGAGCCCACGGCACTAGTCATTCACGATTGCTTTTACGCTGATGGAAGCCCCGTCGAGATGGCGCCGCGCTATGTGCTGCAGAAGGTGGTCAACGCTTACCGTGAACACGGCTGGGAACCCGTCGTGGCACCGGAGCTTGAGTTTTATCTGATCAAACCCAATCCCGATGCGGATTATCCGCTGGAACCTCCGATCGGACGCTCCGGGCGCGCCGAGGCAGGCCGGCAATCCTTTTCCATAGATGCGGTCAATGAATTCGATCCACTGTTTGAGGATCTATACGATTATTGCGAGGGCCTGGATATCTCGCTTGAGACCCTCAACCATGAGGCAGGCGCGGCACAGATGGAGGTGAACCTGCTGCACGGAGATCCGGTGGCGATTGCTGATCAGGCTTTTCTATTTAAACGGACTGTGCGCGAGACTGCACTTCGGCACAAGATGTATGCCTCCTTCATGGCCAAGCCGATGGAGAAAGAACCCGGCAGCGCCATGCACATCCACCAGAGCGTGGTCTCTTTAAATACCAAAGAGAATATTTTCAGTGATGCCAATGGGGAGGCTAGCCCTCTCTTTTATGCTCACATTGGCGGGCTACAGCGCTTTTTACCACCGTCACTCTCTCTCCTCGCACCCAATGTCAATTCATACCGGCGCCTGATCCGTTATCACGCTGCACCGATCAACGTCCAATGGGGGCTTGATAACCGCACGGTCGGTCTTCGGGTTCCGGACTCGGGCCGAGAGTCCCGCCGGGTTGAAAACCGGGTGCCAGGTGCCGACGCCAATCCCTATCTCGCGATTGCGGCAAGCCTCGCCTGTGGACTGCTCGGTATGCGCCAGAAGCTCGATCCGAGCGCACCCGTTACTGCAAGCGCCTACGACATGCCTTACGAACTGCCCCGCAGTCTCGAACAGTCATTGCAGGCGCTGGAAAACTGCGATGATCTCAAAGAGATGCTCGGTCCACGCTTCGTTCAGGCCTGGCATGCGGTCAAAGAAAGTGAATATGACACTTTTCTTCAGGTGATCAGCTCCTGGGAGCGTGAGCATCTGCTGCTGAACGTCTAGATCCCCGTTTCGGACGTTTCAATAACCTCGGCGCTTTCTGTGCTTTGTAGCGCGTCATGCGCATTGACGGAGCTGGCCCTTCACTCCTAAGATGAGCCTTTCACCCCAAGAACCCGGTTGGCCAGGGATACCTGCTCATGACGCTTACCACCGCTGAATATCAGGCGCTTGATCACGCGCACTTTCTGCATCCTTTTACCGATCACAAACGGATGCACGAAACCGGCGTGCGTATTATCGAACGCGCGGAAGGCATCTACCTGTGGGACTCCGACGGTCACCGCCTGCTGGACGGTATGGCGGGCCTGTGGTGTGTCAATGTGGGATACGGCCGAAAAGACCTCGCCGAAGTCGCACGCAAACAGATAGAGGACCTGCCCTACTACAACAGTTTTTTCCAGACCGCGCATCCGCCCGTCATTGACCTGTCGGCGTTGTTGTCAGAAGTCACACAGGATCATCTCACGCATGTGTTTCTCACCAACTCGGGATCCGAATCGAACGACACCGTCGTGCGCATGGCGCGCTATTTCTGGCAGTGCATGGGGCACCCAGAAAAGCAGGTCATCATCAGCCGGCGAAACGCCTACCACGGCAGCACCATGGCGGGAGCAAGCCTCGGCGGCATGCCGGCCATGCACGAACAGGGCGGCCTGCCGATTCCCGATATCGTGCATATCGGTCAGCCCTTCTGGTACCGCGAAGGCGGCGACCTTTCTCCGGATGCATTCGGCAAGAAAGTCGCCGGCGAACTCGAACAGAAAATAGAGGAACTGGGCGAACACCGGGTCGCCGCATTTATTGCTGAGCCGATCCAGGGTGCGGGGGGTGTCATTGTCCCGCCGGAGACCTACTGGCCGGAGATCAGCGCTATCTGCCAGCGCCACCAGATTCTGCTTGTACCGGATGAAGTTATCTGCGGCTTCGGTCGTACTGGTGAATGGTTTGCCAGTGATTACTACGGCCTCAAGCCTGACCTCATGCCAATCGCCAAAGGACTCTCCTCGGGTTACCTCCCCATCGGCGGCGTCATGGTGGCCGATCACATCGCCAGGGTGATTATTGAGGAAGGCGGAGAATTTACCCATGGCATGACCTACGCAGGGCATCCGGCTGCATGCGCTGTAGCGGCGGCGAATATCCGAATTCTTCGGGACGAAGGCATTATTGATCGGGTCCGCAATGAGACCGGTCCCTACCTGCAGCAGCGATGGGCGGAACTTGCCAACCATCCCCTGGTCGGCGAAGTACGGGGGCTAGGCTTCCTGGGCGCTCTGGAACTCGTCGCCGACAAAAAGACCCGTGCCCAGTTTCAGCCCTCGGGTACGACCGGGCCTGTGTGCCGAGACATTGCGGCTGATCTGGGTCTTGTGCTGCGCGCCGTTGGTGACAGCATGATCATCTCGCCGCCGCTGATCATGACAAAGCAGCAGATCGATGAACTGGTCGAGCTCACCGGAAAAGCCCTCGACAAGACTCTGGATCAGATCCAGGCATAGCAGAGCAGGGTCCGGACTTTGCCCAGGGCCAGGATGCGCTTTCCTGGCCTCCGGGGGTTCCCGCCAATACCCAAACTATCCTAATATAGTAGGGTCCGAACGATTTTGGTTGGGATCACAGTTAACCCAAGTTAAGAACTGCCAGTACAGAACACAAGGAGGAACAACGATGAAAATGAGAAAGGAAGATATCGTAGAACAACTCGCCACCGGCCAGATGAGCCGTCGACAGTTCAACCAGAGCCTGATGGCGCTGGGTGCAACCATGGTGGCGATGCCGCTTGGCAGCCGCTCCGCGTTTGCCGCAAGCGATGACCATCCTACGGTCTTTACCTGGGAAGGCTGGGATGTTCCCGAACTGCATCAACCGTATCTCGCCAAATACGGAGAATCACCCAATATGTCGATCTTCGGCGACGAGGAAGACGCCTTTGCCAAGATGGTCGCCGGTTTCAAGGTCGATCTGACCCAGCCCTGTACCTACAAAGTGCCAATCTGGAAAGATGCGGGCATCCTTGAGCCGATTGACACCAGCCGGCTCAGTACCTGGGACGACATCATCCCAAGCCTGAAGACCATTCCGGGCACCTTTGAGGGTGATACGCAGTATTTCTTCCCCACCGACTGGGGTCTGACATCGGTGCTGTACCGTGCTGACCTTGCTCCGGAATATGTCGGCAACGAAAGCTGGGGCATCCTGTGGGATCCGAAGTACAAAGGCCGCCTGTCGATGGCAGATAGCCTGATTGACGGCGTCATGGTTGCGGCTATCTATATCGGCGCAAAAGATCCGTTCAACATGACCGATGAGGAAGTGGCAAAGACCCGTGCATCACTCAAGGAACAGCTGCCGCTAATGCGTTACTACTGGACCAGCCCGGCGGATATTGAGCAGGCACTCGCCTCAGGTGAGTTGGTTGCGACTTCTGCGTGGAACTCATCTTACGCAGCGCTGAAGAAGGAAGGCTTTGATGTTCGCTACGACAGCCCGAAAGAAGGTGCTATGACCTGGGTCTGTGGCTTCTGCCTGATGAGTGACCATGATCCAGCCAAACTCGACCGGATTTATGACTACCTGGATGCCTACGCCAGTGTCGAATCTGGGGTATTTGCGCTGACCGAGTACGGCTACGGACACGGCAACATTCACGCCTTTACCAAGGTCGAGCAGGACAGTCCAGGGCTTTTGAAAGAACTCGGCTTCTCGGTAAATGCGGAGGAAACGCTGAATGCCGGTATCTTCCAAGCCCCGATGGGCAACGAACCGGCCCTTCAGGCGATGTTTGAAGAAGTCAAGGCCGGTATGTAGTCACTGCCGGTTCGAAGCTGAGCAAACGATGCCGGGCGAGGTCTCCTCTCCCGGCATCATGCTTTTAGCCCATTACCACCTGCCGAAGGCGGGACCCCTGTAGACTATCTGAACCGCCCATGAGTCGAACCGCCACTTCTTCGCACTCCTTCGGCTTGGCCATCCGCCGACGCTTTCTGGCAAGCGAAGCGCTTCGGGGATTCAGTCTCCTGTCGCCAACACTCCTGGCGATGGTCTTTGGCCTTGCCATGCCGCTGCTGGTGCTGTTCACGCTGAGCTTCTGGCTGCAGGACTATGTTGATTTCATAAAAACGTTCTCGTGGAAGAACTACTCGGATTTTTTCGCCAAGCCCATCTACGGGATGATTCTGTTCAAATCGATCAAGATCTCCGGTATGGTAACGCTGGCCACCGTACTGCTGGCTTATCCGATGGCGTACTTCATTGCCTTTCGGATTCAGAAAAACAAACTTGTCTGGCTGATCCTGATTACGGTCCCTTTCTGGACCAGTTATCTTCTCCGCGTCTTTGCGTGGAAACTGATGCTGGGCTACAACGGTGTCGTCAATTCGGGCTTGAAGTCTATTGGCCTGATCAACGAGCCGCTTGCGTTCCTGCTGTACAATCCGACGGCAGTAACGATCACGCTCGCCCATGCTTGGGCAGCGTTTGCGATCCTGCCGATCTATGTATCACTCGAGAAGATCGACCGATCTTTGCTTGAGGCAGCGCGTGATCTCGGTGAAAACGCCTTTATGAGTTTTGTACGGGTCACGCTGCCGCTTTCCATGCCGGGTGTCATTGCAGCGAGTCTGCTGGTCTTTATCCCGACCGTCGGTGACTACGTCACTCCGTCGCTGGTGGGCGGTCCCAGCGGCATCATGATTGGCAACATTATCCAGTCGATGTTCGGCAAGGCCCTCAACTGGCCGCTTGGAGCCGCTATCTCCGTGATGTCGATGCTGACCGTAACGGCGATGGTCTGCCTGTTTCTCTGGGGCACCCATCGTTTCCGAAGGAAGATCGCATGAACGCCTATCGTCCCTGGTGGCGACCAGACGGCTTTGTGGTCTATGCCGTTGTCTACCTGACCTTTATTTACCTGCCGGTACTGTTTCTGCCGCTGTTTTCGTTCAACAAATCCAAATACATCGCCTTTCCGCTCAAGGGTTTTACGCTCAAGTGGTACCAGCAGATGGTCAACAGCCCGGATATGTTGGAGGCCCTGATGAACAGTATTAAGGTTGGGCTGATGGTGGCACTGCTGAGCACTATGCTGGGCCTGCTGGCGGCCAAGGCCGTAACCCGCTACCGTCTGCCGGGGCGAGGGCCGGTCATGGGCTTCATCATGGTGCCGCTGGTGATTCCCGAGATTATCCTGGCGATCTCGCTGCTGATCCTGATCTCCCAGGCACAAATTCCACTGTCACTGTGGACTGTGGGTTTTTCACACATGCTGTTGTGTACGCCCTTTGCCATGCTGGTGTTGATCTCGAGGATGGAGGGCTTTGATCGCAGTCTGGAAGAAGCAGGCCTTGACCTTGGCGAGAACGCCTGGATGACGTTCTGGCGGGTGACATTCCCCATCGTGCTGCCCGGTATTGTCGCCAGCCTGCTGCTGACCTTCACGATCTCATTTGACGATTTCGTGCTGGCCTTTTTCCTCACCAGTACGGACCCCACGCTACCAATCTACATCTGGAGTTCACTGCGCTTCCCCACCAAGATTCCGGCAGTGCTTGCTCTGGGTGCCAGCATCTTTGTGATTTCTTTCTTCGTCGTCGCTTTTGCCGAATGGTTCAGACGGCGTGGTGTAAAAACCGACAGTACTTCGGGAATCTGAATATGAGTGATGCAATCATTTCATTCCAGGGCGTCAGTAAACACTTCGGGTCTGTAAAGGCCGTCGATAACGCCAGTTTTGATATTCAGCGCGGTGAGTTCTTCTCGCTGCTTGGGCCTTCGGGTTGCGGTAAGACCACCTTGCTGCGGATGGTCGCGGGTTTTGAAATCCCAAGCGTCGGCGAGATCATGATCGATGGTCAGCCAATGTCGGCGACTCCGCCTAATCACCGTCCAGTGAACATGGTTTTCCAGAACTACGCGATCTTTCCGCATCTCGATGTTCGCAACAATATTGCCTTCGGCATGCGCAAGGCCGGGTTAACGCGGGCAGAACTCGACAAGCGCATCGACGAAGTACTGGAACTCATCAAACTGCCGGGCTACGGCAAACGAGGCGCCGATGAACTCTCCGGCGGACAGCGTCAGCGTGTGGCCCTCGCCCGGGCGCTGATCAAGCAGCCCAAGGTGCTGTTGTTGGATGAACCGCTGGGCGCACTCGACAGAAAACTACGCGAGCAGATGCAGATTGAACTGCGGCAACTGCAGCAGCAGATCGGCATTACGTTCCTCTTTGTTACCCACGATCAGGAAGAGGCCTTGACCCTGTCCGACCGGATCGCGGTGATGTCAGAAGGGGAAGTCATGGAAATTGCGTCACCGGGACAGCTTTATGAATCGCCCGGCTCGCGATTCGTTGCGGATTTCATCGGCAGCATGAATTTCTTCGAAGGGAAAGTAACGTCCTCCACCGACAGTACCATCACGGTCCAGACTCCAGTGTTGGGCGACGTCAAGGTCATCGGACCCACTGCCGGTGTAGCGACGGGGCAGCAGGTCTGGGTCGCCATACGGCCCGAGAAACTGCAGCCGGTATTTTCTGATCCGGGTGCCGGCGCCGACACCGTTGCCGGCACCATGGGGCCATCGGCCTATCTTGGCGACCGGAGCCATTTTTACGTGCATCTGCCGCAGCGGGAGGAACCCGTGCTGGTTGCGCTGCAGAATCTGGAGCGCTCGATGAATCATCTTCATAAACCCAATCAGCCCGTGTGGCTGCAGTGGACAAGTGATGCCGTGGTGGCTCTCCCACGGGATTGACCCGCCGGCCTGAAGCCTTCATGGGCTTTCATCTAATCATCGGCGCGGTCAGCCTGTGTGTTGCATTCTGGTCGACCACGCCCTCTCATGCACAACCTCTCGCCACGGTTTATCCAGAGGGAGGTCTTATTGCTCTGGGCGAAGATGCCTACCGGCTTGACGGCGCCACCCTTCCCCATCCCGGTGCGCTCTGCCAGAGCCATAACGGGGACTGGCAATGCGGAGACGCCGCATGGCAATCCCTCACTGTCCGTGTCAGGAACGGCACCTTGGAGTGCACCCCGCTGATCTCGCTCTCGGCTTCGGCAACTGAGAGCCTGCCTGCAGAATGCACGCTGGACGGCGAAAGCCTTAACGCCTGGCTGGTTCGCCAAGGCTGGGCATTAACGGATGACAGTCTGGCGGCTCCTTTCCAGGAAGAAGAGACACTGGCCCAAGAAGAAACACTCGGCATCTGGCGCGATGGCTTTATCCCGCCCCTGAACTGGCGGACGGCGGGTGCCGTTGACTGCAACGTCTGTAGCGCCCGGCATGAAAGTATCGTCCGCTCCCGTGAGCAGCGCCAGCAGGATACTGCCGGACAAAGCGCGGACTAAGCACCGGGCGGGCAGCTTTCAGTCAACGCGAACATGCAGTATGAATCCTTGAATGCCGGAAACTGGGCGAACTGGCGCACTCAGATTCTCCGTCTTGAAGCGCAGGTTTATGAGCCCTCCCGACAGGACACACCCGAAACCCTTGAGCGGATCATCTGCGATGAAAAAGGCGTCAGCCTCGCAGCGATTGATAGCGAACAACTGGCAGGCTTTTGCCTGGGGGCGCCGCTCGAGGTCTTCGACCATGTTCGCGGCCCGGCCGAAGATCCGTTGCGCGGCGCGGACACCAGCCTCTATGCCGCAGATACTCTGGTGGATACTGCGTTTCGTGGCCAGGGCATCGGTCGAAGCCTTAAAACCCGCCAGATTGACGCGGCACGTTTGGCGGGTTTCAAACAGATTTGCGGGCGTAACCGGGCGGGTCTGGCCGATGCCATGTGGCGGCTCAACAGTTCGCTTGGCGCCCGGGCAGTCCATATAATTGAGAAAGACTATAGAGACGGGATCGAGCCTGACCTGTGCATTTACTACCGGATCCCGCTGTAAGCGCCTTTAAGAGAATCAGATGCCCATGAGACCTCAGCATATCCGGATCGTTGAAGTGGGGCCTCGCGATGGACTGCAGAACGAAGCTGAACCGCTGTCGCCCGCGGAACGTGTCAACTTGATTGAACAACTGGCCGACGCCGGACTCAAAGATATTGAGGCCGGGTCCTTTGTATCGCCCCACTGGGTACCGCAGATGGCCGGCAGCGATGAGGTGCTGGCATCACTCTCCGAACGGGAGGATCTGCGTCTTCCGGTGCTCGTGCCCAACAGAAAAGGTTACGAACATGCCCGGGCTGCCGGCGCCCGCGAGATCGCGGTATTTGGCGCTGCTTCAGAGACCTTTTCGCAGCGCAATATCAACTGCAGTATCGATGAAAGCCTTGCGCGCTTTGCCAAGGTCTGCCAACTTGCAAAAGACGATGGCGTCGTGATCCGCGGCTACATCTCCTGCGTGCTCGGCTGCCCCTATGAGGGAGAGGTGAATATCTCTCAGGTTGCCAACCTTGCGGCGAAACTCACCGAGATGGGCTGTTCCGAGATCTCCCTGGGCGACACCATCGGCGTCGGCACTCCGGATAAGGCACGCGCCCTGGTAGAAGCCTGCGCGAGCGAGACCGGCATCGGCAATCTCTCGGTCCACTTTCATGATACCTACGGTCAGGCGCTAGCCAACATTCTTGCCTGTATTGAGATTGGAGTCACTTCGGTGGACGCCGCGGTTGGAGGCCTTGGCGGATGCCCTTATGCGTCTGGGTCTGCCGGCAATGTCGCAACCGAAGATGTGGTTTATCTTTTGGAAGGACTTGGGATTGGCTGCGCGGCGAGCCTCGATAAACTTGTCACGATCACTGATTCGCTGAGTCAGCGGCTGGGACACCCTCCAGCCTCACGGGTCGCACGGGCCCAACTCGCCAAACGTCACTGACTGTATTCCGACGATGTTTTCAGCTAAATCGGCTCTCTAGAACCCAGGCAGCAGGTCGGGCAATCCTTTCAGGTCCCTGAGTTCTGCATCAGCCACGGTATCGAGGCGCTCGGCCTGCTGAGCGAAGCGGTTGATCCAGGCCACTTTGAATCCAAAAGCGCCAGCGCCCGCGGCATCCCAGGCATTTGAGGACTGAAACGCGATCGCGGCCGGATTGAGGCCAAGCTGATCGACAGCCATCTGGTAGACCCTTGGGTCCGGCTTGTAGACACCGATAGCATCGATCGAGATCACCACATCGAAGAAATTCTCAAGCTCGCTGTTACGAACCGCCGCACTCAGCATGTCGGGAGAACCGTTAGACAAGATGGCACAACGAAAACCCCGGGCCTTGAGATCGCCAAGCACCTTTGGCACTTCGGGATAGCAGGAAAGCTCAAGATACGCCTGCGTGAGATCCTTCCGAAGCAAAGGATCATCGGCACCATACGTATCAAGCGCAAAATCCAGCGCATCTTGGGTGATCTGCCAGAAATCCACGTATCGGCCCATCAGCGTACGCAGCCAGCTATATTCAATCTGCTTGGTGCGCCACAGCATGGAAACTGCGCTTGCATCAGTCAGTCTTGCTGAATGACGGCCGACGGCAGAATGGAAATCGAACAGGGTGCCGTAGGCATCAAACACACAGGCCCGAACCCCTTCAAACACGTTATCGTTCATGCCGTCTTTTGACCCAAGAGATTTAAACAGCCCCGGGTGGGATGGAATACGTCGCGGTCACATGAGCCACCAGATCGTCATGGTCTGCGCTGAAGATTTCGACCTCCCCCACCGCCAGGCGTTTACCCAGTTTGATGATTCTAGCATCTGCAATAAGATCTGCCGCGCCAGGTCGAGACAGAAAATTGATGTTGAAACTGGTCGTCACCGCAAGTTCGACAATACCGATCCGGCTCAAAAGGGCCGCGTACACGCCATAGTCTGCAAGGCCCATCATAACGGGACCCGCAATGGTTCCCCCGGGACGGAGAAAGGCACTTCGATACGGCGCCCGGACCACGGCCCTTCCATCGTCAAGTGTGTCGAGGATAAGTCCGCTTTCGATCGCGAACGGTAACTGTTCCCGGGCCAGGGATTCCATTTGGGCAATCGTAATCCGCGGCATCACTGTTTACTTTTCTTGTCTACAGGGTGTAAGTTACGGGGCGTCACGGTAACCGGATACCCCAATGACAGCACCTCTGGCTTCTCAGAATTCCTCACCCATCGTTCTCAAAGAGACGCGCTTGCCAGGCGTTGTGATGCTGACGCTGAACCGGCCGAATCAGTATAACCCCTTGTCTGAGCAGATGCTCTTCGCCCTACAGGCCGAAATCGATGAGGTATCGGCACGCGACGACATCAAAGTCCTGATTATCGCCGGCACGGGCAAAGCATTTTGCGCCGGTCACGATCTTAAGGAAATGCGGGCAAAGCCCGAACAGCTTTACTACGAAGACCTCTTTTCCCGTTGCAGTCACATGATGCTGACGCTGGCCCGCATGCCGCAGATTGTGATCGTCCGGGTTCAGGGCATGGCGACTGCCGCGGGCTGCCAACTTGTCGCCAATGCCGATCTCGCAGTGGCCGTGGATACGGCGCGCTTCGCGGTATCCGGGATTAACCTCGGGCTGTTTTGCTCAACACCGAGCGTTCCCTTGAGCCGGACCGTCTCACGCAAGCGGGCTTTTGAGATGTTGACCACCGGGGACTTCATCGATGCGCCCACTGCAGAAATGTACGGACTGGTTAACCGCGTCGTCCCCGCTGAAAAACTCGACGAGACGGTCGATGCGCTGGCGCAGAATATTGCCAGCAAGCCGGCTGATGCCCTGCGCGCCGGAAAAGCACTCTTCTACAGACAGCTGAACATGCCACTGGCGGAAGCCTACCAGACAGCCGGCGAGGCCATGGCTGGCAATATGCTCTTCCCGGATACCCAGGAAGGGATTGACGCTTTCATCGAAAAACGCGATCCGAACTGGACGTAACGCCTGCTAGGCTACGCCCGGTTCACCCGGGTCGAGTTTGCGGTACTGAAGCGCTTCGGCAAGGTGGTCTGCCGTCACCGCAGCGACATCTTCAAGATCAGCGATCGTTCGGGCTACTCTCAGCACCCTATGGTGTCCGCGGGCTGAAAATCCTAACTGCCGGGCAGCCTCGGTGACAAAGCGCTGCGCCTCTTCGCTCAATCGTGCAACCTGCTGCAGGTCACTTTGGGTGAGGTGTGCATTAATCTTCCTGCTGCGCGCCAGTTGACGCTCACGCGCGGCGCAGACACGGTTTTTAACCTCGGCAGAGCTTTCAGAAGATGGCTTTCTGACATGGAGTTCCGTGGGATCTACAGACTGCATCCTGACGTGAAGGTCCACCCGGTCAAGCAGTGGTCCTGAAAGACGGTTCTGGTATCGCCTGATCTGTTCGACAGTGCATCGACACCGGCCGGACCGCTCTCCGCTGTAGCCGCAGGCGCAGGGATTCATCGCACTGACCCACTGAAAGCGGCTCGGATAGCAGGCCGTCCGCCCCGCACGGGCAATCGAGACGGACCCTGACTCCAGCGGTTCGCGCAACTGATCGAGCGCCTGTCGCGAGAACTCAGCCAGCTCATCCAGAAACAGTACACCATTATGAGCCAGCGAGATCTCGCCGGGCCCCACCCGGGTGCCACCGCCGACCAGCGCTACTGCGGAGGCGCTGTGGTGGGGTGCGCGAAACGGCCGGATCTGCCAGTAACGACTATCAAAGCCAAGGTGCGATACCGAGTAGACGGCAGCGGTCTCAAGGGCCTCACTCGCTTGCATATCCGGCAAGATACCGGCAAGCCGCTCCGCCAGCATGGTCTTGCCGCAACCCGGCGGGCCCATCATCATCAGCGAATGCCCGCCGGCCGCCGCAATTTCAAGAGACCGTCGCCCCAAAGGCTGCCCGCAGACATCCTTGAGATCGCCCTGAGCATTATCCCGACGGGGGTTTGCCGCAGGCAGGTCACCGGTCAGCACCGGATTCGGTGCATCGCCGGACAAGTGCGCCCGCGCCTGTGTCAGGCTGGCGACCGGTAGTAACTTCGCGTCCTGGACGAGGATGGCCTCGGGACGATTCGCCATGGGCAGCATCACGGTACGGTTCAGTTCACCCGCAGCCAGTACGGCAGGCAGCACGCCTGGGACCGCTCGCAGTTCTCCGCCAAGGCCCAGTTCACCGAGATACTCCCCCGGCAGGTCGAGGCCCGCTGACCCCAGTTGACCGGATGCCGCGAGTATGCCCAGTGCGATCGGAAGATCAAAACCGCCGCCCTGCTTGGGAAGATCGGCGGGAGCCAGGTTAACGGTAATCCTGCGCGGGGGAAAATCGAAGCCTGAATTGATCAGCGCGCTACGCACACGTTCGCGACTCTCCCGGACCGCTGCTTCGGGAAGACCGACGATTGTAAAAGATGGCAGGCCACCCGAAAGGTGAACCTCAACCGAAACCGGTGGTGCATCGAGGCCGCTAGGCGCCCGACTCTGAAGTCTCGCGAGGGACATGTTGACAGCTCCTTGTCATAGTTCCCAATCCCTGGGATGAAGGTTTTCTAGGAATCAGCGCTACGCTTTAGCGCATCCTCGAGTTCAGTGACCCGCTGCTGCAATTCCTCCAGCTGACTGCGGGTTCTTGCCAGAACTTTTTCCTGAACGGTCAGTTCCTCGCGGGTGACGAGATCCATCTTCTCGAGGGAGGACTGAACCACTGCCCGGACATTCTTTTTGACGTCATCGGCGAGATCAACCGGTAACACACCACTCAGCGACTCTGCAATTTTTTTAAATGGCGCCGTCATGTCGCTCCAACTGTCGTTCCGGTCGATCCTGTCTCGGATATTTTACCAGTCCAGGGCCTGAGAGCGTGTTGTTCGCATTCAGTGCAAACCCGCTGTTGCTCTGCCACCTGCCGGTGCATTGAGTCAAAAAAACCCTACCAGCACTCCAAAAACCGCTGATTACAGCGCTTTTTCGAGTTGGCACGCAAATTGCTACTTAAGAAATGCCAGAGGGTGATCGGATCCGAGCATGGTCCGGTCCCGAGACAGACACTTTGCACAGGAGAATGTTAATGAAGCTTGTCACTGCTGTAATCAAGCCATTTCGGCTGGATGATGTCAGGGATGCCCTGTCCCGAATCGGAATACAGGGAATGACGGTTACCGAAGTAAAAGGGTTCGGCCGGCAGAAGGGCCATACAGAACTCTACCGGGGTGCCGAATATGTTGTGGATTTTCTGCCCAAGGTGAAGCTTGAAGTCGCCATTTCTGAAGAGTTCGTCGATCAGGCTCTGGAAGCCATCAGCGAGGCGGCCAAAACCGGAAAAATCGGCGACGGCAAAGTTTTTGTTTACACGATTGAGCAGGTCATCCGGATCCGCACCGGTGAGACCGGCGAAGACGCCATCTAACTCAGATAACCAAAGAGAGCCCATCACAATGGAAGATCCTATTTTTCAACTGAGCTACGCGCTGGACACGTTTTACTTCCTAATCTGCGGCGCCCTGGTCATGTGGATGGCTGCAGGCTTCGCGATGCTGGAGGCCGGCCTCGTCCGCTCCAAGAACACCACTGAAATTCTCACCAAGAACGTGGCGCTCTACGCCATAGCCTGCATCATGTACATGGTCATGGGTTACAGCATCATGTACGGCGGGGGCGATTTCGTCATGTTCCTCAATGGCATTACCGCTGATGGCGTTACCGGCGCACAGGAGCCTGCCAGTTATGCTCCGTCGGCAGACTTCTTTTTCCAGGTGGTGTTTGTCGCAACCGCCATGTCCATCGTTTCCGGTGCGGTTGCAGAACGAATGAAGCTGTGGGCATTCCTCGCCTTCGCTATCGTCATGACCGGTTTCATCTATCCCATGGAGGGTTCCTAGACCTGGGGCGGCGAGGCCGTATTCGGCATGTACACGCTGGGCGATCTGGGCTTCTCTGACTTCGCCGGCTCCGGCATCGTACACTTGGCAGGTGCTACTGCTGCCCTGGCCGGTGTACTGATCCTGGGCGCCCGTAAGGGCAAATACGGCCCCGGCCGCCAGGTCAACGCCATCCCCGGTGCAAACCTGCCACTGGCGACCCTGGGTACCTTCATCCTGTGGCTGGGCTGGTTCGGCTTCAACGGCGGTTCGGTGCTGGCAACTGCCACCGTTGAAAACGCCAACGCGGTAGCCGTGGTATTCATGAACACCAACGCCGCTGCTGCCGGCGGCCTGGTGGCTGCACTACTGACCGCGCGCCTGATGTTCGGCAAGGCTGATCTCACCATGGCGCTAAACGGCACACTGGCTGGCCTGGTAGCAATCACCGCCGAGCCCTCCACGCCGACGGTCCTGCAGGCACCCATCTTCGGTGCCCTGGGTGGCGTGCTGGTTGTGCTCTCCATCGTTACCCTGGACAAACTGAAAATCGACGATCCGGTCGGTGCGATCTCCGTGCACGGGACGGTCGGCCTGCTGGGCCTGCTGCTGGTACCGGTTACCAACGGCGAAAACTCCAGCTTCATGGGTCAGATCATCGGCGGGCTCACCATCTTCTTCTGGGTATTCATCACTTCTGGCATCGTCTGGTATGCGCTGAAAATAATCATAGGTATCCGCGTCAGTGAAGAGGACGAGTACCGCGGCGTCGATGTATCGGAATGCGGTATGGAGGCATATCCCGAATTCACATCGGGAGCTCAGTAACCCCGCCGCCGGGAAGAAGGCGCGGCGGGCATCACGAAACGGCAACGCCTCGGCTGCGGGGCGTTGTCTATTCTTAGGGTCTTACACGGTAGCGCACGAATGCCTGTTCCCGTAGAGACTGAGTCCACAGCTCAAAAGCCTCTTCCGTTTTGCGCCCGATGATAATGCGCTCTGCCTGACGCCGACGCAGGGCATCACCTACGTCCTTTTGCCGTTCGGCGGTAATCTGGGCAATATGCCATCCGGCTGCGGTCTGAAATATCGGACTGATCTCGTTGATCGATAGCGGATTGAGCACCTGCTCAAATTCGCCGGGCAGTTCACCGGAGCTGAGCCAACCAAGGTCTCCCCCGAGCGCCCGGGTATTGGTATCCTCGGACTGCAACCGGGCCACCGCTCCGAAGTCTTCACCCGCAACAATGCGGTCACGAATTCTCTCGAGGCGTGCATGGAGTTGCTCCTCCGGCAACAATGTACTCGCCCTGACCAGAATATGGCGAACTTCCCGCTGGAGCACGACCATCTGCTGCTGGGATCTGCGACCAAGCACCTTGAGCAGGTGCAAGCCATTGGAACTTTGAAAAAAGGCCGATATCCCGCCCACTGGAACGCCCTCTACCGCGTCGAGAAAAAGCTGCGGTAACTGCTCGGCCGTTCTGACGCCGAGCGACCCTCCTTCTGCAGCCTTTCCCCCATCGGAATAACGCCTGGCGGCCTCCGCAAAGGCGAGTCCATCGACAATCTGACGGCGAATATCCTCAGCCCGGCTGTGAACCTCGGCGATCTCGGTCTCTGATGCATCCAATGAACTGTTCAGGAGTATATGAGCCAGCTCGAGCTCAAGGGGTGTAGGTGCATCAGCGATCGGATTCTGTGCCAGGTATTCGTCAACCTCCTGGGCGCTGACCGTGATCTGCCTGCGAATCTCACGATTGATCAACTGTCTGATGATCAGTTGTTTTCGCAGATCCGACTCGTAGTCCTCGAAGGCAACGCCGGTATCAGTGATCGCCGCACGCAGTTGCGTAAGGCTCAGACGGTTCTGCTGCGCGATGGTCATCAGTGCATAGGCAAGCTCCTGGTTGCTGACCACGACCGAAAGTCGCGCGGCCACCCCAAGCAGGAGCGCATCGACAATTAGCTCCTCGAGCAGTCCGGGCAGCAGGACATCGCGGACCGGAACGGGCCTGCCTGCAGAACGCAATTCCATCTCGGCGAGCGCAACCTCGCGATTGAGATCCGCCTCGGTGATGACGCCTTCGTTGACTACCACCATGACCCGGTTGAGCGACTGCTCAGCAGCCGCGCTTGCAGACAGCGCTATCCACGCCACCGACGCGACCAGCGCACACCTCAGCCGCCGCCCGCCGCCAGCAGTACAAGACCCGAGAAAGTGCTTCAAATCCAGAAAGACGCTGACTAGTCCCACGATGGTGCAGTCGCCGTCATTCCTGCGGCAAACTGGTTACTGGAGATGCGGCCGAGACTTTTCAGACTAAAGGTCGCCAAAAACTGTAATCCGTCTGCATCCTCGTCTTCGCCCGGCCGGTCTTCAAGCGCCACCTGCAGCGCCCAGCAACAGGCATCGTAGCCCAGACTCACCTGAGTATAGGTGCCATGATCATCATTATCAGACTGGCCACGCAGGATCATGGCTCCCAACTGCCAACGGGGTGCCAGCGGCCAGGTCAAGTCAAGTTCCAGATTGCTGGATGTGTCCTCCCAATTGTAGGAGACACCCACGTTACGCCGGAAATCCGGATTGTAGCGCCCGCCCAGACGCCAACCCCCAATCTCGCTCTCGTCCCAGTTCCAGTTGGCGAATCCGTTAGTGCTGATGTGCTCATTGACATGAAAAGTAGCGTCGGCGAGCAAGGGAGAGAAATCGCTCGAGTCAGCGCCAGCACCATCCAGTGTGACCTCACGCTCAGTAAGATAGATTTGCTGGGCAAGCTGCCAACTGAGTAGGTCGTCTCCAGAATCGATCGTATAGGTTTCACTGGACAGGCCCAGCGTGAAGCCCTGGAAATTCTGGATCCGGTCTGAACCCCAGAAACCTCCCTCCAGAAACGCATCGGCGATGTTGTCAAAGCCCACGGAACCTGAATCAAACACCGGCAGGCCATCCTGGTCTTCGTAGGGCACGTAGTGATACGCCAGACTCGGCACCAGGGTCTGCGTATGATCCTTCGCGCCCCAGCTGACCTCACGCTCAAGAAACAGTTGGGAACCAATTTCCAGCAGATAAATACCTCGCGTGGGGTCCGAAGGCTGGCCCAATGGCTGGTTCTCGACGCTGTAGGCGGTATAGGCATACGTCAGTTTTGGGGTGATCTCGCCGTAGGTCCTTTCCATGGGGATAGCCAGCGAGGCCTGATTGTCCCATCGCAGACCAGTGGTCTCTGCTGAAGAAGCGTGATCGAAGTTCACCAGTTCCGACTCAAACTGCGGCTGGAATGAAACGCGCGTACTGTTATCCTGAAGATAGCCATCCACATCCTGTGAACTCAGGGCGAAGGCTTTCTTCCAGAAGACCCCGACCCCGGGAAGCCGGCTATAGGGCTCATTGGCCTCAGAAACACTGCTGTCCAGGGTCTGGTACGCCGTGGCATCAGCATTGACCCGAAAATCTTCGTCCTCGAGGAAAAGATCCATAGGATCAATTGCAAGATCGACACGCTGGGGGATGTGGGAGGCACTGCTGATCTGAAGATTGTCAGACAGGTCATCCAGATAGGCCTGGTCGGAAACCTCACCGATATCCGCACTGAAGGAAAAACGCGATTCGTCCAGCCACAGGGTCTGACGGTGTTCATAACTCCAACCGTAGCGGCTGGAGCCGAACTTGCTATCATCAGGCATGTATTCCCCCCGGACAATCCCGCTGAAGTCGCCGCTGGCCGTTTCACCCATATAGCGATACTCCCCGGACCCTAGCAGGCCACGGGCGGCCATGTAACGCCCGGCAAATGTGGCGTCACGCTGGGGTGCAATACTCCAGTAGTACGGTACCTCAAGGTTAAAACCCCAGTTCTTGCCGTAGCCGATGGTGGGAAAAAGCAGACCGCTCTTGCGCTCGTCGGTAATCGGAAAACTGAGTCGCGGCGCATAGGCGATGGGGACGCCATAAAAACGGACCGTCAGGTGTTCTCCCGTACCAATCCCGGATGCATGGTCCAGGGTAATTTCACTGGCTTCGACCAATACCGAATCGTCACCGGCAACACAGCGTGAATACACAACATCCTGAAGGCGCTCCCTGTCGTGCCCGTCCAGAAAAAGCGCGCTAGCCGTCGCCCGCGCCTTGGCGCTGACCTTCAGCGGCTTCTGATCTTCAGATAAGGTTCCCCCTGGCGTACCGGAACCTGTTTCATCTTCCGAACCATCGAGGTCAAGTCTCAGAATCTCACCCGACGGGAGTCGAATCACGTCAGGGGCTGTCATCCCCGGCCCTTTTATGCTTCCCGGTGCACCGGCTGCGGCAATGGTAAATCCTGATCGATCAACGGTTGCGCCGGAAAAATCGACCACCTTGCGCTTGGGGATTGGGTCCCGGCGGGCCAGCTGCAGGGTAACGTCACGGGCCGATCCGATCCGCGTCTCCATCTCAAGCGTGAGGTCCAACGCCGTTATGCGGTCCCCGTACTCTGAATAAAGAACCGCATTGGTCGCTTCAAGGGACATTGTTCGCTTATCAAAGCGGATCTCGTCAGCATAGATACCCCTTGCTCCCTGTGTGGCGAGGGCGCTTCCTTTGAGCTCCAACTGCTCCGACGAGAGAATATCAATCTCATCGGCCTCCAGGTTGATGGGCAAGCGGGCCGGATCCTGCGCAACATAAGGCAGCAGATTTTCGGGAACAGCGATCGGATCAGCCGGACATGTCGTTTCGTCAGCGAAAACCACGGGTGCATCAGCGGCAGCACCGGCTGATACCAGCCCGCCATACAAAATCAGCAGCACCGCAAGGGTGCGCCCCGGCCAATCCGTGTTTGTTCTGAAAGCAGCCTGCACGGGCAATCTCATCCTCGAAACCCTTATGACGGTGTGAATCAACTCGCGTGGCTCGTGACTTTCCGTTGGCGTTTTCTGACAGCATTAGTCAGATCGAAGCAGTATTATAGGCAAGCCTTCCAGCCACAGGAAATCTGCCCGGGGTTTTGGTGGTAAGGTTATGGAATCGGTCTATGACAGCAAAATCAGCGATGATACTGGCCGCGGGTCGCGGCGACCGGCTGGCGCCACTGACCGAGGTGACGCCAAAACCCCTGCTCAAGATTGCAGGAAAACCATTAATCGACCACCACCTTCGCGCGTTGGGCCACGCGGGTATCACCCAGGTCACCGTCAATGTCGCCCATCTGGGCGAACAGATTGTGACTCATCTGAATGATGTCCGTCCCGATCATATCCGGGTTGATTTCTCTCATGAACCGCAAGGCGCCCTTGAAACAGGGGGCGGCATCCGCAATGCGCTTGGCCTGATTGAGAGTGATCCCTTTATCGTGGTGAATGCAGATATCTGGACGGACTTTTCGTTCGCGTCGCTTCCCGATACCGTTGAAGTCCTCGCCCATCTTGTGCTGGTGCAAAATCCGCAGCACCACCCCGGCGGGGACTTCGCGCTGCACGATGGGATGGTGCAGGAGATTGACGATGGCCAGAGCGCTACACTGACCTATTCCGGGATCGGGCTCTACCGGAAACGCCTCTTTGAAGGTTGCAGCAGCCCTCGCTTTCCGCTGGCGCCGCTATTGAACGAAGCCGCACAGGCCGATCAGTTGAGTGGCGAAGTGTATCGCGGCAACTGGATGGATATCGGTACGCTGCAACGGCTGGAACAAGCGCGGCGCCAAGCCGAAGGCAATCTCAGGCAACCTTAGTTTGCGCGTGCAATCCATGAGGATGCAAGCCCACATCTGAGGCTTTGAATCTTGCCCCTCAGATTTTGCCCGTTGTGCTAGTCGCAAGCGTAGCGAGCAGGATTACCTGTAGCGCATCGGCCGCCTCGTCTACCGTTACTGTCAGCCCCTGCGCTTTCAAGCTGGTTACCCGAAGGTCTGAAAAACCACAGGGATTGATACGGGAGAATGGATCCAGATCCATATCAACGTTGAGACTCAAGCCATGGTAGCAGCAGCCTGAGCGCACCCTGAGGCCAAGCGCCGCGATTTTCTCTCCGTCAACATAAACCCCGGGCGCGCGGGGCCGGGTTACCGCACTAAGACCGAATTGGCTTAAAAGTGTAATCAGTGAGGTTTCGATCAGGCTGACAAGCTGGCGGACCCCAAGACCGAGCCGCCGAAGATCGAGCAGCAGGTACGCGACCAGTTGTCCCGGCCCGTGATAGGTAATCTGCCCCCCACGGTCAGACTTCAGCAGGGGTATGTCACCACCCCCATCTCGCACAGACTCCCGGCAACTCACACCCTGGGTATATACCGGAGAATGCTCAAGAAACCAGATCTCATCAGACGTGTCGGGCTGACGTGTGTGTGTCCAATCCCGCATCTGTACCAGCGTTGTCGCGTAATCGCGAACCCCCAATCGGCAGAACTCCAGCGATAGCGTCATCGTACGTTACTTTGCAGAGCACCTACAGCGTAAGCAGAATGTCGCTCTCGCTATTGAGATCCAGGTAGATGGCATCCAGCTGTTCACGGCTGGTTGCCTCGATCGTGCAGCTGACCGAGACATACTTGGAGGTGCCGCTCTCCCGGGTACTGAGATTGAGAATCTTTGCGCCCGCCAGATGGCGCGAGACGATGGTCCGGACACGTTGGTCAAAGCCAAGCACCTGTTTTCCCATCGCTTTGATCTGAAATGCGCAGGGAAAACTCAGCAGTTCTTCAGAAATTTTAGCGCCTTCGTCCTCTACGGGCATCAGTGAAACCAGAGTCGAACCGTGTCCGACAGTCGATGCATCCACGATCCCGCCGCAACATCCTGAAGCGCCACTAGGGGCTGAGAGAGGAGTTGTGCATCATTCAATGTGACCGTCAGTGTTCCCAACTCCTGGCCTTGCATAACTGGCGCCACCACAGGGTCGGTGAGCAACACGCTGGCTTTCAGATTTTTGCCGGAACCTTTGGCCAGCACCAGGGCAATCGGCTCTGACAGGCCGAGAGGCACCGCACCCGCTTCTCCTTTAAACACCCGCGGCTCTACGATCTTCTGGCCAGCGGGGTAAAGATCATGGTTCTCGTAGGCTGCAAAGCCAAAGCGCAGCAGTGAGTAAACGGCATCCGCCCGTTCACGGTCATCCTTAGCGCCGATCACCGTGCCGATCAGTCGCATCCCGTCACGCTGTGCCGAGCCGACCAGGCAGTAACCCGCTGACCGGGTATGGCCGGTCTTTACGCCATCGATGCTGCTGTCGCGCCCGAGCAGGGGGTTGCGGTTCTTCTGGGTGATATCGTTCCAGGTAAATTCGCGGACCGCATATCTCTGGTAGTGGTCGGGCTGGCTATCGATAATTGCGCGCGTTAATGATGTCACATCCCGGGCTGTGGTGTAGTGATCCGGGTGTGGCATCCCGGCGCTGTTCATAAAGTGACTGTTGGCCATACCGAGCTCAACAGCCGTCTGGTTCATGAGGTCAGCGAAACCTTCTTCGCTGCCGGCGACATGTTCCGCGAGTGCAACCGCCGCGTCATTCCCGGACTGGACGATCAGCCCCATGAGAAGGTCCTCGATCCGGACCTTGTCCCCTGCCTCGATAAACATGCGTGACCCTTCAGAACGCCACGCTTTTTCGCTAATCAGCACGATATCGTCGAGCGTCACGGTACCTCGCTCGATTTCACGAAAAACGATATAAGCGGTCATCAACTTGGTCAGGCTGGCAGGCTCAATCGGGGTGTCTACCCGACTTCCGGCCAGTGTCAGTCCGGTTGCTGCATCCATCAGCAGCCAGGACGCCACTTTCAGTTTCGGCGGCGGAATCGTTGACCTCATCGCCTCGGAAAGATCCGACTCAATCTCTGCTGACGCCATCGATGGCATGAATACCAAACACATGCAGAAGATACTGTGGCGAAGCACGCTTACCCGCTTTCTGGTCATTATTGACATCACTCCCTGACTGGCTTGGGCTCTACGCCTGTTACGTTCATGATAACCGCTCGCTGATTCTGTATTGCGTTCGCGCCGGTTACCGGGCCCGCCTGAACCCGATAATACCGATTCTCCTGAAGTTCCACTGTCACAATGCGAATACGGGTGATACCAGCCCGTGCCAGATCCGCCTTCAGCCGTTCCGCGTTTCCCTTGAGACGGAAACTCCCTGCCTGAAGGAAGACGACCGGCTGCGTCGCGCCAGAAACCGTCTGCTTCGGCGGCGCCTCCGGGCTGGTCGCAGTTCCAATAACCCGGATACGGACCGGCGCGGTTCCCGTTTCCACCACCCCGAGCTTTTTTGCCGCCATATACGAAAGATCCAGAATTCTTCCGCCCAGGAAGGGTCCCCGGTCATTAACCCGGACCACCACCTCGCGGCCGTTGGCCAGATTGCGCACCCGCAGGTAGGTCGGCAACGGCAGGGTCTTGTGGGCCGCTGTCATGGCAAACATATCGTACTCGTCACCATTGGAGGTCGTCCGGCCATGAAATTTGCGTCCATACCAGGAGGTCTCTCCGGTTTCGGAATAGCCCACGGCCACCGAGGACATCGGGACATAGCGTACACCGAAAACCTGGTAAGGGGCGTTTCCTGTCCTACTTAAGGGTTCGGCGCGAGGTAGAGCATCAGCAACGCTCGCAGGATCAGGGCTGGACTCAGGGGGACCGTCATCCTCAAAGTAGGCCCCCGAAGGCGGGTCGCGAAAAACGCTGCACCCTGCAAGTGTCAGTACTACGGCTGAGACTGCGATGCAGTGCCACACCCGCATATTCAACTCCCGGTTGCCGAGGCGATCTGCTCAGCCAGTTCAAACACCGACATGGCATAGTTCTGACTTCGGTTGTACCTGGTGATCACAAAAAAGTTGTGGTGGCCCAGGCGATAATCCGCGCCGAGTTTTCCTTCAAAGCGCATGATGCCTACCTTCTCTTCTGAATCGCCGGATACCGGGATATCAAGCGCCCTGACCGCCGCGAGCGGTGTGTCTGGGCTCAGTTTACGGGTCACCAGGGCATCCAGAGCACCAGGCGTATTCAGGACCCGGGTGACAATCGCCTCCCGGGGGCGCCAGTGATGACGGGCGAGATAATTGGCTGCACTGCCGATCGCATCGGCGACGCTGTTCAGAAGATCGGCCCGACCGTCGTCGTCAAAGTCGACGGCATAACTGCGGTAACTGCTGGGCATAAACTGGGGTATCCCCATGGCTCCAGCGTAAGATCCTTTCACCGACAGAGGGTCCAGGCCCTGCTCTGCCGACAACTGCATGAAATGCTCAAGTTCAGAAGAGAAGAACTTGCTGCGACGCGGATATTCCACCGAAAGCGTGATCAGACTATCCAGCACCCGAAGACTGCCCAGTACTTTTCCATAGCGGGTTTCGATACCAATAATGGCGACGATGATCTCGGCGGGGACTCCGAAGCGCTCCTCGGCTTTCGCCAGAATGCCGGCATGCTGTTTCAGGAACTGGATACCGCCATTGATGGATGCCGGGTTAACAAACAGTGCCTGGTACCGATGCCAGGAAAGCCGCTCGGCAGGTCGGTTCATCGCAGCAATGATCTTCGGCTGAATCTTTGCATTGCGAAACCACGCCTTCATCTGCTCACGCTTGAGGCCGGCGGTACCATCCAGCCGGTCTGCCATTTCGGCCAGCTGGGGATATTTTTCAAGAGAAACAGCGAAGACCGGGGACGCGATCAGCCCAAGCGCGCCCATCGCACCTGTCAGCCACAGGCGTGCGCCCAGAACCCCGCGCTGTTTATGGATCAAACCGCCCTCCTCACGTCATCAGCCGACGTCTCGAGTGCATCCCCATAATCATGCCGAAACCTGCCATCAACGTCAGCATGGAGGTCCCTCCATAACTGACCAGTGGCAACGGAACACCGACAGTCGGGAGAATGCCCGAAACCATTCCAAGATTAACAAACAAATAAAAGAAAAAGGTCATTGCCAGGGCCCCCATGAGCAGACGGGAATATGTCTCCCGGGTGCTGTACGCCATCACCAGACACCGTCCCACAATAAAGAGGTACAGAATGACCAGCATCAGGACGCCCATCAGCCCGAACTCCTCAGCGAAGACTGCAAAGATAAAGTCGGTACTGCGCTCGGGAATAAACTCAAGGTGAGACTGACTCCCCTCCAGCCAGCCCTTCCCCCAGATGCCGGCCGAGCCGATGGCAATCTGTGCCTGAATAATTTGATATCCGCTGCCCAGAGGATCTGCAAAAGGATCAAACAGCGTCAGAATCCGCTGCTGCTGATAGCCGTCCAGACGCGACCACAGAAAGGGCGCCAACGCCGCCAACGCCGCCAACAGCATCATGATGTGATGCCAGCGGATTCCTGCCAGAAAGACCACGATCATGCCCGAAATAATTAGCATGATCCCCGTGCCAAGATCAGGCTGCACCACCACGAGACCTGCAGGTATCAGAGTCACCATCAACGCTGCCAATACCGTCACGAACCCTGGCGGCAACCGGCCCCGGGTCAGCATCCATGCTACCGCCATGGGAACTGCCAGTTTCATCAGCTCAGAGGGTTGAAACCGGACCAGCCCCAAATCCAGCCAACGCTGTGCCCCTTTTGCGGCCACGCCGATAAAGAGAACCCCTAGCAGCGCAACCAGCCCAATCAGAAAAAGATGTGGCGAGAGTCTGCGAAGGGTCTCGGGAGAAACCTGAGCCAGGATCACCATGGCCAGCAGGGATACCCCGAGGCGAATTCCCTGCCGGATCATGACATCCCAATCCGCTCCCGAGGCGCTGAATATGACCACCAGACCAAGCGCAGAAAGGAACAGGAGCGCGATCACCAAAGGACCGTCAAGGCGCAGGGCTCTACCCGAAATCATTGCTTTTATCTGCCAGCGCCGCTCTTTGAAGCCGCTTCAGGAAAAACCGGTCCATCACCTTCCGAGCAATCGGCGCCGCGGCTTTCGCGCCACTGCCGCCATGCTCAACCACCACCGCAATCGCAATCTGGGGTTTCTCGACCGGCGCAAAGGCAATAAAGAGTGCATGATCATGGAATTTCTTCGGGAGGACACTTTCGTCATAGTCCTCATCCTGGCCGATCGCAATCACCTGGGCCGTGCCGGTCTTTCCCGCAATCGGGTAAGGGCTCCGCCTTCCGCTGGCCCGACCCGTACCCCGTGGACTATGCATTACGTCAGTCATGGCCCGAATGATCTGATCGAGTTCTGTATCAACAACGCGGTCCGCCTCCTGACCACTGGCTTGCGTTTGCGGCGGGGAGAACTTTTCGCCGCTCAGTGGGTCTTCCTCAGAAAGCAGTATCCTTGGCCGAACGGGGATTCCACGATTCGCCAGCGTAGCCGTCATCTGGGCGAGCTGGATGGGTGTGGCCATCAGAAATCCCTGCCCGATCACGGTGATGAGATCTTCCCCCGGATACCAGGGTTCATTTCTGCTGGCTCGTTTCCACTGCGGGGTTGGGACCAGGCCTGACGGTTCCTGGGGAAGATCGACACCGGTGATCCGGCCGAGGCCAAAACCGGACAGCACCTTTGCCATGACATCAATACCGAGTCTTCTGCCCATTTCATAAAAGTAAACGTCGCAGGATTCCTCAATTGCCCCATGCAGATTCATGGGCCCGTGGCCGGTTTTCCTCCAGCATCGATAACGCCGGGTGTGGTCTGGCAGGGTAAACCAGCCCGGGCAGTAAACCCGCTCCTGTGGATTGACGCCTGCATCGATGACGGCGCTGGCAATAACCGGTTTGATAGTAGAGCCGGGGGCATAGCGACCGTACAGCGCCCGGTTGAGAAGCGGTCTGTCATCGAGTTCACGAAGCGCATCGTATGAGGCCTGATCGATGCCGTCGACGAAGAGATTGGGATCAAACGACGGGCTGCTCACCATGGTCAGTATCTCTCCCGAGGCCGGGTCCATCGCGACCACCGCACCCAGTCGATTTCCCAGCGCCTCGCGGGCGACCCGCTGCAGATCAATATCCAGGGTCAGACTCAGGCTATGGCCAGGAACGGCGCTGTTTCGATTGATCGTCCTCAGCGTTCGCCCATGCGCATCAATCTCGACCTGCTCAAAACCGGACCGGCCCAGCAATGCACCTTCATACTGCTTCTCGATGCCGATCTTCCCGGTACTGCGGACACCCTGATAAGAAGACGCATCGAGCCTCGCCTGATCGCGCTCACTGATCCGTCCAACATAGCCCAGTACGTGAGCCGTCAGGATTCCTTCGGGATAATCCCGGTGCAACACGGCCTCGAGCGTCACCCCGGGGAAGCGGTATTCATTAACCGCAAAGGTTGCTGTCTGGACATCATCCAGTTTCGCTTTGAGGAGAATCTTTTCAAACGCTGGATGTTTTTTCAGCCGCTTGCGAAAGGCCGAAATCTCCCCGGGTGTCAATCCGACCAGGGCATCGACTTCCCGCAGCATGGTATCCAGATCGTCTACCTTCTCCGGCACTACCTGCAAGATATGGACCGCTGTGTTCTGTGCCAGTACGACACCATTTCTATCCAACACAAGTCCACGTACCGGGGGCAGTGCCTGAATCCGGATATGATTATCCAGTGATAAGGTCTGGTAGCGCTCATACTGCGACACCTGCAGCACATAAAACCGCCAGACCAGCACCAGGGAGAGTGCGAGCGCCACGGCGGTGGCAATGCGGATGCGGCGGCGCACCGTGTCAGCAGCAAGGGTCCGCCCCGTGGGAAGATCGTTAGCAGCCATGGCTTTTTCTATCAGTGACCCAGGTTGGCAAGATGGCGGCTGCGCCGCAGCACGATGTAAACCAGCGGCCATGCCAAGCCGCCAACGATAACGGCTGTCCAACGATGCAGCTCGCCGAGCCCACCTGCGGTAACGAGATCTAGAATTGCGAGCAGCGCCACTTCCAGACCCAAGAGCAGCATAACCACGACGCCCTGCTGCCACAGGGGATAGGCTCTTACCCGCAAAGCCAGCATCTTTGCGAGATAGACCAACACCGCTTTGCTGAGCGCATGTGCCCCGGGAATCCCCAGCGTGACGAGATCAACGGCGAGACCAGCCAGCCAGGCGAACGACACTCGCATCCTCGTCGGCAGTGCCAGGGCCCAGTAGATCAGCGCGAGGGATACCCAGTCGGGCAAAAAGCCCCGTATCAATTCCTGCACGGGAAGCACCAGTAACACGAGTGCCAGAAAAACCGTGACAAACGGCACCCAGGTCCGCCGTTGAGTTGTGCTGACATTAATCATCGGCAACTTTGGCCTCGATTTCGCCTTCTCCGGACAAAGATGCACCGGCGTCCGGCAGCCATAACAGCAGCACTTCCCGGTCCCGCCCGAGGTGTGAGGCCGGTTCCGCCCCGATCTTCATGAAGGACTCGGCAAGGTTTCGTTCCACTGCCGTAATCCGGGCAACAGGATAGCCGGGCGGGTATCGCCCACCAAGACCCGACGTCACCAGCAGATCTCCTGTCCGAATATCCGCATTGCGGTCCAGGTAAAGGACTCTCAGTGGGCGGTTGGGTCCCCCGCCATAGACGACAGTACGAAGTCCACTGCGTGCCACCTGAGCGGGAACCGCCTGATCCTCCTGGGTAATGAGGCTCACCTTGCTACGAAACAGGCCTGGTTTGGTCACCTGCCCTACGAGGCCACCCGAATCAACTACCGGCTGACCCCGAAAAATCCCATCAGCACTTCCTTTGTCGATCAGTACAGCCAGCGCACCCGGATCCGGGTTCACGGCGATCAGTGCAGCGAGGGTGACCTGCTCCGCCTGGGAAGGGGTAGCGGACAACAACTGACGCAGGCGAGAATTTTCATTTTCGAGGAATTCAAAGCGGTGCAGTCGTGTCTGCAGGATCAGGTTGCGCTGGCGCATCGCTTCGAATTCGCTGCGCAGCTGATCGGCCGAAGTCAGGTGGCCCTGCATCGCGTTCAGCGCCGTACTCGGCAAAGAAGCCAGAAAATGGATCGGTATCCCGATCACTGCAGCAGATTGCGCGACCGTACGCACGGGTGCAATGTAAAAATATGCCACCATCAGGGCCAAAGACAGCAACAGGTAAGGACCGAGACCGCGTACGATGCCGCCGTCTCCACGTTCTACCATCGCGTCGCTCCTGAAGACCGCACGGGGTCAACCGGGCAGCAGCAATTTCGCCTGGATGCTGGCGCACACACGCGGCAGAATCTACTCGTGAGTGAAGACGTCGCCCAGCGCGCTCATTTCCTCCAGCGCTCTGCCACAGCCGCGGGCAACACAGGTCAGCGGGTCGTCAGCTACCACGACGGGCAATCCCGTTTCCTGCATCAATCGCCGGTCCATATCACGAATTAGGGCACCGCCGCCGGCAATCACCATTCCGCGATCCCCGATATCGGCAGCAAGTTCGGGCGGCGTGTTTTCAAGGGTCTCGCGAATCACCTGCACGATCTGTCGCAGAGAATCGCTGATCGCTTCGTAGACTTCGTCACTGCCGATGGTCAGGCTGTGGGACATGCCTTGCGCGATATCCCGCCCCTTGATCTCCATCTCGCGATGATCCGATTCGTCCCAGGCAGTCCCGATTGCTTTTTTGACCCGTTCCGCTGTCGCCTCTCCGATGAGCAAACCGTGACGCCGCCGGACGTAATTGATGATGGCCTCGTCAAAGGTATCTCCGGCCACACGGATCGACGTCGCATAGACGATACCCCCAAGAGAGAGAACCGCCACTTCTGTAGTGCCGCCACCGATATCCACCACCAGAGAGCCCGTAGGCTCCGCGACCGGCAGCGAGGCACCGATCGCCATCGCCATCGGTTCTTCAATCAAGAAAACTTCGCGTGCGCCGGCGGTAATCGCCGATTCTCGTATCGCACGTCGCTCGACCTGGTTCGAGCCACCGGGAACACAGATCACGATTCTGGGTGATGAGAAGAAACGGTTTTGCTGAACCTTGCGGATGAAATATTTCAGCATAACCTCGGCGACCGTGAAATCCGCGATTACACCCTCTTTGAGCGGCCGGATCGCCTGGATGTTGCCCGGGGTGCGGCCCAGCATCATCTTGGCTTCCTGCCCTACTGCAAGCACCGTTTTCTCGGGCGCGAGGGAACCCGTGCGGATCGCAACGACCGAAGGTTCGTTGAGAATGACACCCCGATCAGGCACATAAACGAGCGTGTTTGCAGTGCCCAGATCGACTGCCAGGTCGTTGGAGAAAAATCCGAAAAGACGTTTAAGTACCATGAATCGCCGAAACATAAAAAGGCAGGTGCGAAGGCGGTAATCTATCACAGGGCGCCGCGATAGCCCTAACAGCTGGGATATAATTGCCACCCTTCTTTCGTGCTCCTGTGATCCGGTGTCCATTTCTGAGAAAGACGTCCTGCGT
>Ga0315336_1002340_pt1 | contig 29490 bp, 18 predicted proteins | sample ASW5metaG_FD_204512 | JGI IMG/M metagenome (GOLD analysis project Ga0315336, IMG submission 204512) | Ammonia-oxidizing marine archaeal communities from Monterey Bay, California, United States - ASW #5 | ecosystem: Environmental > Aquatic > Marine > Intertidal zone | place: USA: California... | reverse complement strand
AATACAGCTTTCTGAGCCCGGCCAAGGTCGTCTTCGGCTGGGGCAGCCGCTCACAGCTCGCCGAACTCGCGGGAGGCCTGGGCCGTCGTGCCCTGTTGCTGTGTGGGTCTCGTACGCTGCGGGATCGAGGAGTGATTGAGGAAATCCGCGGACGGTTGGCGTCGGCCGGAATCGCATGCAGTGATCTGGCGACAATTGACCACGAGCCGGAAGTGAAGGATGTGGATCAGACCGTTGCCAAGATCCGAGAACTGGGCGCGGCGGAGGGCGATTTTCTGTTGCCGATTGGTGGCGGGTCGGTGATCGACCTGGGCAAGGCGTGTGCCGCGATTGTTCCCAACGCGCATGCTCCCACCGTTCAGGATTTTCTGGAGGGAGTCGGAACGGGAGCGACATTGCGCAACCAACCGTTGCCGTTGTTGGCCATGCCCACAACGGCCGGAACGGGGACTGAGGCCACCAAGAATGCCGTGATTTCATCGTACACGCCGCCGTTCAAGAAGAGCCTGCGTTCGGAACGGATGGTGCCGCGTGCGGTGCTGATCGATCCGGAATTGACCGTGTCCCTGCCAGCGACAACCACGGCGTACACCGGCATGGATGCGATTACCCAGTTGATCGAGAGTTATGTTTCGCGACGTGCACGCCCCATCCCGCAGGCACTGTGTGTGCAGGGGCTGGAAATGGCCGTCCCCGCGATCGTACGCGCTGTGCGCGACGGAACGGATCGCGTGGCCAGGGAGCAGATGGCTCACGCCGCACTGTTGTCGGGAATGGCCTTGGCCAATTCCGGATTGGGGCTGGCTCACGGTGTGGCGGCGGCGCTGGGGGTCCATTGCCGGGTTGCCCATGGCTTGGCCTGTGCCGTCATGCTGCCGGTGGCGATGCACGTCAACCGCGTGGTTGCCGGGGCGCAGTTCGCTCGGTTGGCTCCGGTGATTACCGGCCGCAGCTGGCCGAATGCCGAGGCGGCGGTGGAGGCCTGCATTCACCGCATTCGCGAGATGTGCCGAGACGTTGGCATACCGCAAAGTCTGTCCGAAATTGGTGTGTCGCGCCAGCAGCTGCCCGCGCTGGTCGCCAGTGCGCGCGGAAACAGCATGAGCGGAAATCCCAGAGCGTTGAGCGACGAAGAATTGTTGGATCTGTTGGAGTCTTTAATGTGATTGTGTCCGCTGGACTGACCCCCGCCTGGCAGCAAATCCTGCGATTCGCAGATGTATCCCTGGGAGCCGTCAACCGAGCTTTGGAGTCCCAGTGGTGTGCGTCTGGCAAAGTGCTCAACGTCGGACTGGCTTTACACCAGATGCAATTGGAATCTCGGACAGTCGCCTGTGTGGGCGGTCATGCAGGACAGGCGATTCGTCGACAGTTTGAGGAATTGGGATGTCGAGCCGCATGGATCGAGACCCGGAACGCGACTCGGGTCTGCACCACGTTGCTCCGAGCGGCCAGGCAACCCGTGACCGAATTGGTGCAGAACGCCGAGTCCATTTCGGATCAGGAATGTCAGGAATTCTTCGATCGGTACACCGAGTTGGTTGCGGACGCTGAAATGGTCGTGCTCAGCGGCTCGTTGCCGCCGGGAGTCCCGGAGACGTTCTATCAGCAGTTGTTGCAGATTCGACACGTCCCGGCGATTCTCGACGCGCGCGGTCCGGAACTGCTGGCGGCCTTGGATGCCGAGCCGTTGGTGGTTAAGCCCAATCGCGAGGAATTGGAGTCGACGGTGGGTCAGCGTCTGGACGACGAGAACGCGCTGATTGAGTCGATGCGGGCGTTGAACAGCCGCGGAGCATCCTGGGTTGTGGTGACTGATGGGCCAGACGCGGTATGGGCTACCAGCACGCGTGAAGTTCTGCAGTTCAACCCCATTGAAGTTTCGGCGGTCAACCCGATCGGATGCGGTGATTGCCTGGCGGCGGGACTGGCGGCGGGACTGGCGGCGGGTCGCGATATGCCACAGGCCATTTGTCTCGGAATGGCCGTGGCCGCCGACAACCTGCGGCAGCTGTTGCCAGCCCGCGTGGATCGGCAAACCGTGATGGCCAACGCTGCACGTGTGACCTGGTCGCGGCGGGACTGATTCAATGATCCACGCCGTCAGGCTCCGTCAGCGATTGCATCAGTTTCTGCAATTTCGGACGCGGATACAGGCAGAACGGGTACTCGCGGCTCAACAGGATTTCGTTCGCTTGCAGTTGGGCATGGAGATTGGTCTGTTCCTGATCCCAGAATGCGCGCTGATCCTGGGCCAGCTCAGCCAGCTGTCGGTTGATCTCTCGAAGCCGATGCAGGCGCTGATATCCGGGTGTGGCAACCTCGATCGACTCTCCGGAAATCCGCGCTTGTCGACAGGCCTGCTGTTGACGAATCATCTCACGTTTTTCCTCGATCAGCGTTGCCGCCGCCGGGATGTGCTGAGCGCTGATGTAGCGATCGGGGTTGAACTGAATGTCCCTCAGACGTGATCGGCAGTCGGATAATTCTTGCGGCGTCACATCGTGAGCCGGGGCCAGATCCATGTGCAGAGTGGCTGTGATGGTGTGGAATGTCGGCGCGCGAATGCCGTAAAATCGTGAAATGATCTGATCGGTCATTTCATCGTATTTTGCGCCCCCGATGCCATGGACAAACAGGTCGGCCAGGCAGAGACGCGAGAAGAGCGTCGTCGTCAGAGCACGCGTGCGGAGTCGCACGCCACGTCGCTGCATGTCGGCGAGTGCTGTCACCGCGGCGTGACCGTCGCCAGCCCGGGCAGTCACCAACGGCATCCGAGCGATTTCCTGGTCACCGTCGGACAGCGACAGTTCGGATGATCGTCGCTCGACAAATAGCCGTTTGCGCTGAGTTTCGCCTTGTCGCCAGACCCAAAAAGGGGATTCTAACCAGCGCGCCTGCGCGGCCAATTCCGGTACCGGGTGCGTCTGGCTGCGAATCCGATTGACCCGCCGGAATTGGTGCAGCGCGGTGTTATGGATTTCCAGAAATCGTGGCAGGTCGGCCAGGATTCCGGCGGCGAACCACAAATACGGTTCCGATGTGCAGATCCAGCTGAGCGGGAGTTCGAGATTCTCGAGCCCCCACAGCCGTTCCGTCGCCTGCCGGACCGTCGTCAGGCAGTCGCGCAAAGAGTCGTTTTGCTGGCGGTAGGCGGTGGCCGCCGGCCAGAATTCCGTCAACATCGGTTCGATTCCCCAGTCGCGCACCGCGTGCGCGACGCGGTCAGCAAACGAGTCGAACAACCGGGGATTCAGCAGCCGCGCGTCTTCCCATGGCTGTGGTCCGCGATCGTCATCGAACAGAATCTGTTGTCGCGCCGGCCGATCGCGGGTACCGACGGGTACGTGAATGCCCACACTGTCCAGATTGTCATTATCGACGACCAGATTCAGTCCGATTCCGCCGCTGCGCCTCGATAGATGGCCGATGGCAAAGTTCTTAATCCAGACTCCGGGGTGAAACAGGGTGGGTTGGTGACCGCTGAGGATCAGTCGGTCGTTGTCCGCCGATGCGACGGGCAAGTTGAGGACCCGGCCCGTATAATCCCGGGCCATCTGCAATACCGTCTCTCGAGCAGCCGATCTGAGGTCCGCCAGGGAACGTCCGAGAATGAACAGCTGGGCGTCTTGCAACTGCCGGTGGTTGTGTTCGACGTGTTGGACAGCCTGCTGTAATGAGGGATTGCTGAGCACTGCTCGGTCAGATCGCGGCACGCGCTGCCGAGTTCTCTGCCAGGGTTGTTCAACAAGCGGAGTGGTCATGTTACCGGGACAAGGGGAAGGTGGTCTGTTGGCGAGTCATTCGTGATGGACGATTCCGGGGGGGAAGTACTCAATGTTGGCGGGCGGAAATGCCCCGTGCATCAGGGGCACTTGCGAGTCGGATTGTCTGTGAACATGTCAGGTGACAAGTCTGGAGGGAGACAGCCGTTAGGATTAGCAATCGCCGCTTTCACGGTTGCTCACCACCACACCGTACGTGGTTGGCCTCCCACGCTCGCTCGAAAACTTCATGATAGTATGCCATGCGGTGATCGGCGTCGTCGAGCGAACCGCCAAATGAGCGGGATTCGTCGAGATATACCAGGGGGACCGGAAACTCGACAATGCGCCAATCAAGTTTCTTGGCTTGAACCCACAATTGCAGCGGCATGGCATAGCCGGGTTCGGTGATCTGCAGCTTGCGAAGACTGTCCACGCGGTAGGCCTTGAAGCCGCAAAACGCATCGGTCAGATTCCATTTCAGACGATCATTGAGCAATTGGGTGATGCGGGAGTTGATGCGTCTGCGATCGGCGGGCGGGCGGGTGTTCTGCCCCAGCGTTTTGAGGTATCGGCTGCCGGAAACCAGGTCCAACATCTCTGAGTCGTCGGGGGCAATCTCTCGTGACAGCTCGGGAATCAGACGCGGTTCGTGTTGTCCGTCGCAGTCGATCGTCACCAGAACGTCAAACGCATGCTCGATCGCGAAATCGAATGCGCTGGCCAACGCCGCTCCATACCCGCGGTTTTTCGGGTGGCGGACAACCCGGGTCGCCGACAGGTCAGCCAGGCAGTCCAGCGTGCCGTCCGTTGAGCCATCGTCGACCACCAGAATGTCCTGACTGTATTTACGGACTTCTGTCAGGACCGGTTGGATGTGTGCGGCCTCGTTGTAGACGGGGAGTGCTGTCAATATGCGCGGATTCATGCAGGTAGTCTAAATCCTGGATGGTCGAAATCCAACTGCACGCCGCTCGCTCCACCCTGCACGCCAGGCCGTAGCACCACGAATTGCAAATTGGTCTGCCGGCGTGGTTGTTCTCTGTGGGGCACACATTAGAATGAGGCCTCGTATGTGCGGCGGGCGCCAGGGAATCTCCGGAGTGTCCGCCCAGACGGCCTGCCCGACAGACAGCACTCTGTCTTCCAGGCGACTCGAAAACCCGACACAGCCGCTGATGTGTGCCGCTGGTGTGTATTGACAATGCGCGTGGCTGGGGCGATCCGTACGCAATTTGAGGACAGATTGGACGAACAACCATTCAAGGAGACGAGTGATGGCCTACGAACTTCCGGATTTGCCGTACGCATACGACGCTCTGGAACCGCACATCGATGCGCGGACGATGGAGATTCATCATACCAAACACCATCAAGCCTACATCGACAAGACCAATGCGGCGTTGCAGGGGCAGGATGATCTGGCGGCTCGATCCATCGATGATCTGGTCAGCGCTCTCGATTCCGTTCCCGAGAATATCCGCGGAGCGCTGCGGAACAACGGTGGTGGCCATTCCAATCACAGTTCCTTTTGGACGGTGATGAGTCCTGACGGTGGCGGTGAGCCCGAGGGACCATTGGCGGACGCAATTTCAGCCGCCTTCGGTTCGTTTGCCGCCTTTCAGGAACAGTTTGCCGCCGCGGCTGCCACGAGGTTTGGCAGTGGCTGGGCCTGGTTGAGCGTGCATGGCGGCTCACTGGTGGTCGAGAGCACTCCCAATCAGGACACTCCGCTCAGCGTCGGGAACACTCCCATTCTTGGCCTGGACGTCTGGGAACACGCATACTACCTCAATTACCAGAATCGCCGTCCCGACTACATCGCAGGCTTTTGGAACGTGGTGAACTGGGGTGAGGTGTCGCGTCGATTTGCCGAGGCCACATCCTGAGCTCTGTCGTGTGCCGGGTTGGTGTGGTTCCGTGGACACGCGGGGGCACACGCAACGTGAAGATGCGGAGAACCGCGCGTTCTCCGCTTTTTTTTGCCCTGGGGAATGTCCGGCGGCCGATAACAGGGATGTCGACATCGCGGCGTCACGTGCCGCTGTGGGACGCTCCGCGCGGCTGTCAGGCGAGTCCGAGGCATGTTCCGTCAGTTCTTTCTCCGTCATCTCTGTCGATGGTCCGCCGCAGCGGTCATTCTGGCCGCGACGGGTTGTATTCGACCCGCGTATCAGCGGCCCCAGGGGTTCAGTGCGTCGTACCGTGAGCATCTGTTGCAGCGATTTCCGTCTCCCATACTGATGGATCTGCCTGTGACGACCGGGAATTCTGTGATCTCAACGGACGCTCCCGCTGATCCACGGACGCCTGCGCAGTGACGGGATGCGTGCGCAGTCATGCGGCGGCAACGACGCCGTTGTGCCATGTTGGCGTGGATGACTTGTGCTGCAGTCGTGTCGGCTGCCGTGGAGGTTGCGGCTGGGCCATGCGTGGCAGCGTGAGCTGGCCTGATCCGGACGGCGATTCCCGTGAACGCGACCAGTCTGTCGCGACGCGGGAGACTGGCGGTGTGAGGAATTCGTGTTGTTCTGTCCGGCGATGGCCCGCATGGCTGGAAATTCGCCGGCGGCTTGGCTAGACTTCGGCAGCGCGATGTTCCCCGGTGACGGCAGTCCGTCACCCCGTTGTCCATCTGAATTTGTCCGTTTGTTCAGCAGCGATCCCCAAAGATGCCCAATTCACGCAGTGCAAAGAAGTCCTTGCGAAAGAGTCAAAAACGCCGGCTTCACAATCGGATGCAGCGATCAGCATTGAAGACGACGATCAAGAAGTTCCGCGCGGCGGTGGATACGGGGGACCGCGAAGCGGTCGATGTGGCGTTTCGCCAGGCCACCAAGAAACTGGATCAGGCTGCAGCGAAAAACCTGATCCATCGGAATAAAGCGGCCCGAACCAAATCCCGGCTGGCGAGCCTATGTCGAGCCACCGACGGGCAGGCCACCGACGGGCAGGCTCTAGAGACGCCGGCCGTGCCAACGCAAGATGCGGTCGAATCGTCCGAGTAGTTTGGGACGCCTTGTTCCCGTTACCCTTGTGATCGACACCAGCGAACGCTGAAAGCGGGAAACCCGCGGTATTCCGCCTTTTGTCCGCGCATTTCGCCCGGTGTGTTGCCGAAATCCGTGAAAGAAGTGGAGCGGAGGGGACTCGAACCCCCGACCTCTGCATTGCGAACGCAGCGCTCTCCCAACTGAGCTACCGCCCCAGCCAGCAAATCGGGCGCATCAGCCCGGTGCGAGGTCGGCATTGTAGGTGATGGCCGCATAGAAGTGAAGCGACATGGTTCCGGGGAATGCGTGCGCGCAGACGCGGTTTGTGCCGATCTCGAGCCGGATTAGAGTTTCCATCCGGAGCCGCGACGGGATATGCTATCCTTGACAGGCTTCTGGCCGAGCATCATGATTCACGGGTGTCATATCCTCAAGCGAGGTCGTGGTTTGCTGCCTAGGTCCTCGATTGCCTGGATCGACGGAATGGCACTGGGAAACAGCCCCGTCGCCCCCCATCTCTGCGCCGGGGTTTCGTGCAAAACGGAGCGGTAACAATGGCCGATTGGCTTCAACAGTTTGTCGAAGAGGGCCGGATCAGTCCGGATCAATTGGATGAAGCCCATGGCATGGCCGGCAGTCTGGGGATTACGGCGGAAGAAGCATTGGGCAAGCTCGGTTATTTGAGTTCCGAGGAGATCGGGCGTTCTCAAGCGGCTCAGTTTGGCTTTGAATTTGTCGACCTGGGCGACGTGCAGATTCCGCCGACAGTGATTGAGTTGGTCACCGAATCTCTGGCACGTGAGAACATCGTGATTCCCCTGGAGATTCGTGGCGAGGCGGTGATTGTCGCGGTCGCCGACCCCATGAAATATGATGTGCTGGACAAGCTGCGGTTTATCTTGAACCGCGATGTGGAAGTCGTCATGTCGCCGGTCGAGGCGATTCAGGAAGCGATCAACCGCCACTACGGGCAAACGGAAACCGAGTCGGTGGATTCGATGCTGGCCGAGTTCACGGAAACGGCCATTGATTTCACCGAAGTCGAAGCGGTGGCTGCCGGTGAATCAGCCGACGATGACAGTGCACCGGTCATTAAGCTGGTCAATCTGATCATCAGTGAAGCGGTCTCGATGCGTGCCAGTGATATTCACATCGAGCCGTTCGAAGATCGGATCCGTGTCCGCTACCGCATCGACGGGGCTCTGCAGGAACGCGACAGCCCCCCGCGGCGATTGCTGGCCGCCCTGGTCTCGCGTGTGAAGATCATGGCCAGCATGGATATTGCAGAAAAACGTCGTCCGCAGGATGGTCGAATCAAGACCCACTTCGCCGGCAAGGATTACGACCTGCGCGTCAGCATTCTGCCCTCCAATCACGGACAGGCCATCGTGTTGCGGATTCTGGATCGTGAGAACATCAAGATCGGGATTCGCAACCTGGGGTTCAGTGAAGAGAATTATCGAACATTTCAGAACATCATCCGCCGTCCGAACGGCATTTTTCTGGTCACGGGGCCGACAGGCAGCGGCAAGACCACCACGTTGTACAGTGCTTTGGGTGAGCTGAATCGTCCGGACCGGAAGATCATCACGGCCGAAGATCCGGTGGAGTACTACCTACCGGGAATCAACCAGGTCCAGGTGCGGCACAACATCGGGCTCGACTTCTCGCGGATCATTCGCTCCATGCTCCGCCAGGCGCCCAACGTGATCCTGGTGGGAGAAATTCGGGACGTGGAAACAGCAGATATGGCAATCCAGGCTTCTTTGACTGGACACTTAGTATTCAGTACGCTCCATACGAACGATGCGCCCGGATCTGTAACACGCTTGATTGACATGGGTGTGCAGCCTTTCCTGGTTGCATCGAGTGTGATGGCGGTCATGGCCCAGCGTCTGGTGCGCGTCGTGTGTGCAAAATGTCGCGAATCCTATGAGGCCGAACCGTCAGAAATGGAGCATCACGAGATCAGTGCCGAGCAGGCGGCCGAAGCCACGTTGATGCGTGGACGGGGGTGTAAAGCCTGTCAACAGACGGGCTACCGCGGCCGCAAGGCTGTGTTCGAATTGATGATCATGAATTCGGCATTGCGTGAGATGACGTTTCGCAGCGAGGCGACTCAGGTGATTCGCCGTCAGGCGCGGCTGTCCGGAATGAAGACCTTGGTGGACGATGCGAAACAGAAGGCTCTGCAAGGAATTACAACGCTCGCCGAGGTTGAGAGGCTTACCAATTCTGCGCCAGTCTGATTCCGCACGTGTCGATGCCATCGGGCTTCCGAGGCGACTCGTTTGGGCCGGGATCGGGCCGGGGTTGTGCCGTCGCCGCAGGCCGTTGGTGTGGCTGGCCTGGACCTGCGGCGCGTGTCGGCTGGTCCACGGGGGAGCCGGATGATCGGACGGGCATTGGTTGTTCTGCGTGTCGTCTGTCGCGGGTGGCTCCGGGCGGTGGTGGGCGGGATGTGGCGCGGCCCCAAGAGACTGTACACATGTTTCCGTGCTGATGTGTGACAAATCCAACCCCGGGTTCCGGGGTCTGGCGTCGAGTAACGAAATTCTTGTTTTGTAGTTCGGTCGGGTGAATAATCCGCAGGCCTTGAGAGTGGTGGAAACGACATGGCTACTGTGCAAATCGACAAGCTATTGGAGACGGTTGTCAAAGAGAGTGCGAGCGACCTGCACATCTCGACGAAGCAGCCGCCCGTGCTCCGTGTGGGTGGCCACATGGTCAAGCTGGAAACCAAGGTTCTGGAAGCCGCCGACACGGTGGGCTTGATGAAGAGCATCACGCCCGAGCGGAATCAGCAGGAGTTGCAGGAGCAGGGTGGCACGGACTTTGGATTTGCCTTCGGCGATAAGGCCCGCTTTCGCGTGTCGGTGTTCAAGCAGCGCGGCCAGATTTCGATGGTCTTGCGACGGATTCCCAACGAGTTTCTCACATTCGCGCAGCTGGGACTGCCGCCGGTTGTGGAGGAGCTCATTCAACGGCCCCGCGGCTTGTTTCTCGTGACAGGGCCGACCGGGAGCGGGAAAACCACCAGCTTGGCGAGCATGATCAACTGGATGAACCACAACCTGGATCACCACATCATCACGCTGGAAGATCCGATTGAGTACTACCACGAGCACATCACGTCGACGATCAATCAGCGGGAGATTGGCGTGGATGTCCCCAGCTTTCCCGAAGCGTTGCGGCGTTCGTTGCGCATGGACCCCGATGTGATTCTGGTGGGGGAAATGCGAGACTTGGATACGATTCAAGCTGCGATTACGGCGGCGGAAACGGGGCATGTTGTGTTTGGGACCCTGCACACCACGGGGGCTCAAGGCACGGTCGATCGTGTCATCGATGTGTTTCCCACGAATCAGCAGGAGCAGATCCGGACGCAGTTGTCAACTTCGATCATCGGCATTCTGAGTCAGGCCTTGTTGCCCAAGAAGCCCAAGGGGCTGGTGGCGGCCTACGAAATGCTGGTGGTCACGCCGGCGATTGCCAATCTGATCCGAGAAGGCAAAACGTTCCGCATCAATTCCTCGATTCAAACCGGCCGGAAATTCGGCATGCAGTTGCTGGATGACGCTCTGTTCAATTTGTGGAAGGACGGATTGTGCGAGGAACGCGATGTGGTGATGAAGTCCAATCAGCCCGGAGAACTGGCTGTGCGGATCAAGCGCGCCAAGCTCGGTCAGATCGACGAAGAGGGGGAGGAAGAAGACGACGAGGACTTCGATGAAGACGAATTCGATGACGATGACGAGTAATTGAGGATGGCGGCACCGCGCCGTGATCCGGTCGCGGCGATCACACATGGCGTCCCCAACGGCGCGTGACAGCACGGCAGTTATCAACGGAAGGCACTCGGCAATGGCCCAGCGGAAATTAGGTCAGATTCTGGTGGACTTGGGTTATCTCACAGAAGATCAACTGTGGGATGTGCTCGAGGAGCAGAAGCAGAGTCCCGGCGAAGTGATCGGTCAGGTGGCCGTGCGGATGGGGCACGTCACCGATGAACAGGTCACAGACGCGTTAGCCGAGCAGTGGGGCATGCCGGTTGTCAGCCTGGCCGAGACCACGATTCCGGCCAAGGTCTTGGAAATGGTGCCGCAGACCATGGCCGAGATCTACAAGATCATGCCCGTTTCGGTGAAGAACGAAGTGCTCACGGTGGGTATGGCTGACCCGCAGAATGTGTCCGCGCTGGACGACTTGCGGAATTTCCTGGGTTACGACGTCCGCGGTGCCGTGTCGAATCTGCAGGATGTGGAGGAAGCCATTGCCCGCCATTACGCGGACAAAGAAGACAGCATCATCGACGTGCTGGAGGAGATGGAGTCCGAGCTGGGGGAAGATGACTTCGGTGGCGGCGCGTTCGACCTGGCTTCGGAGGAGGAAATTGCCGATGCCGCTCCGATCCGCAAGCTGCTCAACATGGTTTTGCTGTTGGCCATCAAGGATCAGGCCAGCGACGTGCATTTCGAGCCCTTCGAGGACGAGTTTAAGATTCGGGTCAAGGCCGACGGCGTGCTGTACGAGATGGTGCCGCCTCCGCGCCACCTCGCCAACGCGATCGTGACACGCATCAAGGTCATGTCGGAACTGGATATTGCGGAGCGGCGGTTGCCCCAGGACGGCCGTATCGAACTCAACGTGGGTGGTAACGCGGTCGACTTGCGTGTCAGTGTCCTGCCCACGATGCATGGGGAATCCGTGGTCATGCGGATCTTGGATCGAACCGTGGTCGAACTCGACCTCGACAAAATTGGCATGGACGTGGCGATCCTGAATGAATTTCGTTCGATGATCAAACGACCCAACGGCATCGTGTTGGTGACCGGACCGACCGGTAGTGGGAAGACGACCACCCTGTATTCGGCATTGAACGAATTGAACGATATCGCAGACAAAATCATCACCACCGAGGACCCGATTGAGTACGACATCGATGGCTTGCTTCAGGTGGCGGTGAACCCGGACATCGACGTGACGTTTGCCTCCGTCCTACGCGCGATTTTGAGGCACGATCCGGACAAGATTCTGGTCGGAGAAATTCGAGACTATGAGACGGCCGAGATCGCGGTGCAGAGTGCCCTGACCGGCCACCTTGTGTTCAGCACGCTGCATACCAACGACGCGCCCAGCGCAATCACGCGACTGAGAGATATGGGGATCCCGGCCTTCCTGATCACAGCAACGCTCGAAGGCATTCTGGCACAACGTCTCGTGCGGCGGATTTGTCCCGAGTGTCGTACCGAATTCGATCCCAGTGACGAGCTGTTGATGGAACTGCAACTCCCGGTCGAACAGGCGCGGCAATACCAGTTCTATTACGGCAAGGGCTGCGGGCGCTGCAACAATTCGGGATACAAGGGTCGCACGGGGTTGTACGAACTGCTCGAAGTCACCGATGACGTTCGGGACATGGTGACCGCCGATGCCTCCGTCGACGACATTCGCAATTTCGCTCGCGGGCAGGGCATGAGCACTTTGCGGGAAGCCGGACTCAAACTGATATTTGACGGGATCACCACCATCGACGAAGTGGTGCGCGAGACCGTGATGGAAGATGTGACCTAAAACCTGGATGGATTGCCGGGATGACCGGCGCCGCGCGCCGACGACGGTTGGCGGTGCGTGTGGTAGATGGGAGATGGGGAGAAAACCGATGCCGGTATATCAATACGAGGCCATGGACAACGCGGGACTCGAGGTCAAGGACACCATCGATGCGCCGTCCGAGGCCGAAGCCCAAACCATGATTCGTGAGAAGGGTTTCTTCGTCACCAAGATTCAGGAAAGGGGACGCAAGAAGAAGAAGAAGGGAGCCGGTGACAAGCAAAAAGCGGCGATGCGAAAGAAGCAGACGTTTACCATCGGCCGCGTCAAACAAAAGCACCTGTGTACCTTCACTCGACAGCTGTCAACTTTGCAGGATGCCGGACTGCCGATCCTGCGGAGTCTGCGGATTCTGGAAGGCCAATCCAAGCCGGGGCCGTTGAAGAACTCCCTGATGACGGTCATCGATGAAATTGAATCGGGCAGCACGTTGTCCGAGGCGATGGCCAAGTCTCCCAAGACCTTTGACAACCTGTATTGCAACATGGTCAAGGCGGGTGAAGCGGGTGGTGCGCTGGAAATCATTTTGCAGCGGTTGGCCGAGTTCAAAGAGCGGGCCATGTCGCTGAAGCGCAAGGTCAAGGGGGCCATGATCTATCCCTGTGCCGTGATCACGGTGGCCACGTTGATCGTGGGCTTCATCATGTACTATATCATTCCGAAATTCAAAAAGATCTTCCTGGACTTCGGCGTCGATCTTCCGCAAATCACCGTGCTGTTGATCGAGATCAGCGACTTTGTTGTCAATTACTTCTACCTGATTCCCGCAACGCCCATCGCCCTCGTGATCTTCGTGAAGATCCTGCGCAAGAACAAAACGGGAGCGTTTATTCTCGACAAGATTGCCCTGAAGATACCCATCATGGGCAAGATTGTCGAAAAGAGTTCCGTGGCCCGGACCTCCAGAACGTTGGGGACCTTAATCGCTTCGGGGGTGCCCATTTTAGAGGGGTTGATCATTGCGCGGGACACCGCCGGGAACCAGGTGTTCGCCCGTTCGTACGACAACATTTACACGGCCATTCGCGAAGGAGAATCGATGGCTGTGCCGATGAAAGAAGCCCGAATCGTGGACGACATGGTGGTCAACATGATCGATGTCGGGGAAGAGACCGGTGCCTTGGACACCATGCTCTACAAGATCGCCGACGTGTATGACGAAGAAGTGATCGTGCTGGTGGACGGATTGATCAGTCTGCTGGAACCTCTGATGGTGGTCATCCTGGGTGTGATCGTCGGATTCATCGTGATTGCACTGTTCATGCCCCTCATTGAACTACTCAACAACCTGTCATGATCTGCGACAATCGGCCGCGGCCGGAGACGTCACCCGACGTTTCCGCGCCGTTCCCATCCCTGCCGAACCTGTGAATACATGCTGCTGAGACAATTTGGACAGCCTTCAGCTTCCGGACGGATCGACCTCGAGAATGAGATCGTTCGCGGTGCAGTGTTCTGCCCTGAGCTTGTTCAGGTTGGAGTTCTGAAATGTTAAGGAGAGGTGTGATGCGATTCCCTTGGACTCGACCCCGTCATCGTCAACACAGAGCCGCCTTTACACTCATTGAACTGATGGTGGTGATCGTGGTGATTGCTCTGCTGGTGGGTTTGTTGATGCCCGCCTTGTTTGGCGTGCGTTCGGCCGTGGATGCCGCTCAGGCTCAGGCCGAGATCTCCCAGTTGGAAACGGCCATCGCGGCGTTCAAGGCCGAATTTGGCGTCGAACCGCCCAGCCGGTTTGTGTTGCCGCCTTCGGCCGATCCCGAGTCCATGCGGATCGCGCGTCGGATCTGGCCGCAGTTTTCCGGCCACGGTGGCGCCGACGCGCCGCCCTTGTCGATGACCGGCATCAAGATTCTCAACGGGAGCGAGTGCCTGGTGCTGTTTCTGGGAGGCTCGTTCGAGATGAGCGGTGGCAAGTTCGCCATGTTGGGTTTCGCCAAGAATCCGCGGTTCCCGTTTGGTGTGGGTTCGAGTCGCCAGGGACCGTATTTCGAGTTTGACGTGACACGGCTGCAAGACACGGACGGCAATGGCGTTCCAGAATACCTGCAACCTCTGGACGGTGTGGAAGTGCCGTATGTCTACTTGACCTCCCGCGGTTACAAGCTGCCGACTTTGGACAACAACGGAAACCCGAAGCCCCCATATAACGATGCGGTCAGCCATAGTGGGGGGCGGATTGCGCAGGCCTATCGGCAGAGCCCCTCCAAGTTCTGGAAGAATCGTTCCCACCAGATCATCGCAGCCGGGGCCGACGGCGAGTTCGGCGTGGGTGGCCTGCAAGCGAACTGGAAACAAGCCGACGAAGACAATCTGACGAACTTTGGTTCTGGAAAACTGGGTTCGGAGTGACGGGGAGTTTGGTCCGCACAGGGCACGCATGAGACAGGTACGCATTGGGAAGTGACATGATACATCACGCAATGTCGACGATCTCGACGCAGGACAGGGAGCCCCGCGATGGCTTTACGCTTATCGAATTGCTGATCGTGATGGGCGTGATCGCCGCGCTGGTTGCCATGTCGTATACCGTGATTGCCAATTACACCGAGTCGGCTCAAAGTGTGTCCACCAAGGCCACCCTGCTGAAGGTCGACGAATTGCTCAGCCGCCGCGTGGAAGCCTTCGACCGCTTCATTGAACGTAGCACCGAATTCAATTCCGTGATTCAACAGGCCCACAAGCGTCTGGCGCGTCAATCCGGGACGCCCGGCCATATCGTGGTCTCCAAGCCGTTCTTGCGGATCCTGCTGAGAAAATACCTGTACTCATTCCACTTTCCGCAGACCTATCTGGATGTGCACGAAGCGGTTCAGAGTCCCAAGCAGTTTCTGGGTGTCAATTTGCCGCCGGGACTGCTGCCGCGGGAGCCGATGATTCGCTATTTTTATCCCACCGCGAATACGTTTCCGATCCCGTTCACAAAGTGCAAGGGAGCCGTCGCTGGAGCGGAACCCACGTCGGAAGATAACGGGGAACTGCTGTATTTCGTGCTGACGCACGCCACGTTTCCCGGGGCCGAGACGATTGACGACGATATTTTCGGCGCACGTGAGTTGCTCGATCAGGACGACGATGGTCTGCTGTCGATGTACGATGCCTGGGAACAGCCGCTCAGGTTCTATCGCTGGCCGACACGTCTGTTTCGGCCGACCGGAGCCCAGGGACCGCTGGGGCTGGACAACGGACGCGCCTATGGGGCCGGACGCCTGTTTCCCGGGCTGCCGGAGATCCCTCGCGAACCGGCTCGCTGTCTATTCCGACTTTGGGATTCCGGCCGAACATACTGGGCGGGTGAGATTGTGGGTTTTGTCCAAGGCGGCAAGGTCCTGTATTACCGCGCGATCACCGAGAGCAGCGGAGTGGAGCCTGGTTCGGATACCGACAAGTGGCTCCCCGCTCGGATCGACGTGCTGGGCATCGATCCCGACGACCCGTTCAACATCCTGGGGTACACGTTGGTCAAAGTGAATGCGAACCAGAACATTCCCGACAACGTGAAGACAGCATTCGCTGCCTTGATCGCTCCCGCCATTCTGCACGATCGCAACACCTACCACGCACCGTTCGTGGTCTCCTCGGGGCCGAGCTTGAACTGGGGCCTGGCCAGTCCCGTTCCGCCACGCTGGCCCGCTGCGGGGGAGAAGTTGTCTGACTACTACAGCGATAACTCCATCAAGCTCTGGAGCACAATCGGCCGGTTGGGCGAACCGAACAATTTCGATGTTCTGGATGATCACATTGCCAGCCGCAACGTGCGGCCGGAAAGCCGTTAGCCCGAATTTGAGTCACTTGCCAGGACATGTCCGCAGGGCGTGTCAGCAGGATTTCGACATGAGACAACACACCTCACACACGGTGGACTCGACCAGCCGGCGGTTCGGCTGCCAGAGCCGCCGAGGCTTTACGCTGATCGAGTTGCTGGTGGTTGTGGGCGTGATGCTGCTTTTGATCGTGATGACCGTGTCGGCAGTCAATTTCGCCAGCGACTCCAACACGGTGTCCGCGGGATCCCGATTGGTGCAGGCCTTTTTCGAAGGAGCGCGGGATCGTGCCATTCAATCGCGTGAACCTCGGGGAATCCGCTTGATTGTGGAACGCGACGAAGCCAACGGTCGCACGTGCCTGTCGATGGTCTACGTCAAATCTCAAATGTGGCAAGAGGGAACCGTGGATTTGTTTTCCGTGAATTCCAGTCCCACCTTGCGCTGGACCTACGTTCAGCCGCATTACGATACCGATTGGGGTGCACTGACCGAGGCCGGAGCGTTTCCAGCCGCGGGTCCCAGCAACCTCTATCCCTGGGAGATTCGCTTTTCCCGTGACGCGGGCACATCCTATTCCCGCTGGTACGCGGCCAAGGAGATAGCCACCAGCAAGTTGCCGGCCAATTTCGCCTACAATCCCAACCGCTACATCAAGAAACCGCTGATATTGCAGTTGCCGTTCCAGGAAGTCGCCGATACGGGCGAAGTTCTGACCTGGTCGTATCAAGTGCAGTTGGCATCGATGATCGTCCCCAGCACACAGCCGCTGGTGTTGCCGGACAACATTGTCATTGATCTGGATGCTTCCAAGTTGCCGTATTTCTGGCGACCGCACACAGCGACCTATGCCTCTCCCTATTCGAATCGCATGGACATTTTCTTTGCCCCCGATGGTTCGGTCGTGGGCGACACGGCGGCCGAGGGATTGCTGCACTTTTGCCTGGCAGAACGCCGCGAGATTGACCTGCTGATGCCGTTGGATGGCAGCACGCAGCGGCCGGCAGTGCATCCCAAGCAGTCCCCCATCGTCCCGTCCGAAGCGTTTTTCACGCAGATCGGCGAAGAGATGGGCCAGCGGCGGATCATTTCCGTGCGGACGTCCACGGGTGAGATTTCCGTGGCGCAAGTGGATCCCACGGATGTTCGGAACAACGTGACGGGCGCCAACGGCGCGGATGGCATAGCGGATAATCCGTTTGGATTGACTCACAAGGGCTTGGAGGCAGGCCAATGATGCGCATAGGCAATCACCAGACTGTTCGCCGTCCGAGGACGTCGGTTGCCTGCCGGGCGGCCGTGCAACGCACCGCTGTGGCAACGCCTGCGGCAGGCCGCGGTGGCGTGACGCTGGCGGAAGTCTTGATCTCGGTCTTGATCATGTCGATTGGAGTCGTGTCGGTGGCCACGCTGTTTCCGGTGGCCATGTTGCGCTCGGCGCAAGGCAACGCGTTGACGCACGCCACGCAGTTGACCCGCAATGCCCGGGCCATGATGCGGGTTCTGCCGGCGCTGACCCATGATCCGGATGGGCCCAACGGCATCACCCCCGACCAATTTGTGGGCAATCCCAACTATCGCAAGTTCATCGTGGATCCCTGGGGGTTCGCGCGGGTCGCGGACGACCGTCTCAACGCCAAACCGGGTACTCCGCTCCGTCCTTACAATTTCGGGGGCGTGCCGCGATTTTCCGGATTCAGTTTTCATCCCTTAGTTGCCGGTCGCGACTACAACAAAAAACCGGGTTCGCCCGACAACGTGGACATCCTGTTGCGGCGGGCCAAACAGATTGCCGTACTGCCGGACAATTGGTCGTTGCTGGTGGACGCGACGATCATCTCGGCGCAGCCCAACCAGAGGGTTGTCAACGGTCACACGTATTTGACAACCCAGTTGAAGGTTGACGACGCGGTGCTGGATGACGTCCGCGGCCTGGCCGCCGACACGCTCCGCAGTTTCGTGTTTCATTCGCGCCGCGATGCGAAGGGGAACCCGGTGAAGCCGATTGTCGAACAGCGGGCGACCGGCCGCGTGTGGGGTGTGGCGATGGGGCAGGTTGAAGTCATCGGGCGGCCCGCGGTGGCCCCGGGAGACCGGCTGTGGGTGCATGTCCGCAATGAGAATTTCAGTTGGATGTCGACGATACGCATGGCCACGGATGGGGTGCCCAACGGCAGCATCGCCGTGTTCTTCAAACGCAGTATTTCAGTGGAAGACGAGACTCTGTATGCCAACGATTTGCAGGCCAACGGCGGGCTGGCTGTGTTCATGACCAACAGCGCGCTGGCACACATCGAAGTGCCATCTGGAGTCAAACCGATTGTGCGGAATGGCGGTTGGATTTTCGACGCCGATAATTTTCAGTGGTTTCAGATCACGGATGTGGTCACGGAGACCGAGACTCTGATCGAAGTCAAATTGGACCGTACCCCGCGCAATGCTGGCAACAAGGCGCTGCTGATGCGCGGCATTGTCGGTGTGTTTCCTATGTAAGTTCTGGACTCTGGGAAGACAGATGTTCGATTTCAGTTCACAACATGCCGTTCGGTCGAGACGGGGATTCACCCTGGTGGAGATGCTCGTCTCGGTGGGGCTGGTGGTCCTGATGATGTCGCTGTTCGCTTTCATCTTTCAGGTCGCAACCGGCACGATGTCGCGTCAGCGCACGATCTCCCAGAACAATCAGAAGGTGCGACTGGTGGCCACCCTGCTCACCAATGATTTGAAGAAGCGGACGTTTCGGAACCTGGTTCCGTTCATGCCGCACGAACTCGAAGACCATCCCACCAACTTCTCCGATCGCCGCGGATATTTTTATCTGTCCGAGAACAGTCCTTATGTCGAAACCGATACGGTGTTGCAGTTCACTGTCGATTCCGAGAACGCCGAGGCAGCCGCGTCGCTGTCTCGAGGTTTTGTGGGGCGTGCCCAAGCTGTTATTGGAATCGGAGTCGGTGCGGACAATCCGACGGAACACCCCGACGGCGACAATGGCCGCTTGGGCGATAACCTGGCCACGGCGCGGCACGCGGAGATCTCGTATTTTGTTCGCAACGGTAACCTGTATCGGCGGCTGTTGTTGATTCGTGACGAGCGACCGTCGACCACGTTTGTTACCGGCAATCAGTCCGTCATGGAAAATTACAATTTCAACCGTTTCGATTTCTCGATGCGCGAGAACATGGCGACACCGGGAAGCGCTGAATTCAGTGTTGCCAGCGATCTGGACAACCTGCTGGACGCCAAGCCGCCGACCAACAGTGTGTATGCCAGCATGAAGGGGCTGGGGTTGCCACAGAATCGCTTTGGATTCTGGAAGCCGAATGCTGTTCAGAACCCGACAAACACGCAGACCGGGCAGTCGTATGAATGGCTGGGGTCGGGCGGCAACGCGCTGTTCATCGGTCGATTCACCATGCAGGAAACGTCGGCAGCCGCATTCACATTCCCCAACTACGATCCGGGGCATGGCGGCCCGGGACATGGGCACGCAAGCAATCCGTTGTTACAAACCCTGACCGACACGAATCTTGATGGAGCCGTTGATCAATTTGCGTCAGGAACGCGGGTGGGCGAAGACCTGTTGTTGAGCAATGTGTTGTCGTTCACGGTGGAAGTCTGGGAAGGCGACCATGCCGTGGGCCGCTTCGTCCGACTGGGGCACACCGGGAACTCGTATTTGACGAATCAGACGTTGGATACCTGGCATCGCTATTCCCGTGTTCCCACGCCGGCAACCACGAACCCACCCACGCCGTTCGTCGCTTCGCTGCCGCCCACCGCGCCGTTGTTGCGGTATCGTCCCAGCGAACTGGGAACCCGTGTGCAACACGTGGGTCCGTTCGCCCCACCTGGGCCGGGAGTTACGCCGGTTGCGCTGGGTGACGTCTATCTGCTGTGGGACGGTGACACGACGGGTTATCCGGGCGGTACGAACGATAACCGGATCCAATGGAACTGGAATATGACGGTGCTGCGTTGCATTCAGGCCGGTGCGCCGACGGCCGGCCGGCCGGATATACGTGAGAAGGCGGGTGAGCCCGCAGATGAAATCCGGCAGGGATCAGTCATTTGGAGTGTTGAGTCCAATGTGGTGCCGGTGCGGGCACTGCAGATCACGATCCGTTTCATGCATCCGTCGACGGATGAGCCGCGGCAAATCACCATTGTGCAGTCGCTGATCGACGACGAGGAGTTTCGGACACAATAGGATTCCAGTTTCGACTGTGATCAATCGCGGTCGGATCACGTTTAATGACTTTCGGCGGGCCACTCGACGAAAGGGGACAAGATGCGAGCACACACCTCAGGCAGGTTTCGATGGCCCTGTTCATCGGACGCTACCAATCGGCGCGGATCGACTTTGCTGATTGTGATCACGTTGATGGGCATGATGATGTTGCTGGGTTTCTTGTTCTACGCCTTCGCAGCCCAGGAGCGGGTGTCGGCCGAGATTTATCGGGATGCGGAACTCCGCGAGACGCCCAGACCCGATCGCAATTATTTTGATTGGGGACTGGAGCAACTGATTGTCGGGCCTCCACCGACCAAGAAAAAACAATATCAGCGTGTGCCCTACAACAGTGCATTGTGGGGCGGGCGGCATAGCCTGGTCGGCAACATGCTGGGGGGCGACGACAAGCCGTTCGACGGTGAAGGGCTGCGTGTGATTCCGGCCACCGCCACTGTGAATGGTAATGTGGTTGTGGTCGACAGCTCGCCACAAGACTATGTGGCCGACTACGTCTGGGTGGATCAGAACAACGATGGCGTGGATGACCACGCTTCACTGTCGGCGACGGACGCCGGACACCTGTTGAACTTCAATGATTCTCCGGCGGCGCATCAGGGGTTCTTGCGAACGGCCGTCGCGGGTGCGTCTTTTCGATTTCCGGAACCCGATGTGGACTATACGTATCCGGATGCCAACAACCTGTTCCTGGCATTCAAACTGCGGCAAACGGATGTCAACAATCCGAGAACGGTCGTGGTTCCCTCGTTTCATCGCCCGCAGTACTTGAATCAATTCGGCTCCGGTCAGTGGTATCAGCATGCCAGTACGCGGGGCCGCGTTTTGCGTCCACACCCGGCGCATGTCTTCGTGGATGGGGACGAAGATCCCAACAACAATCTGAGGCGATTTCTGTCGGAAGCCGATGTGCAACAGTTGCTGGCCGCAAACCCCAGTCTGCGGTTGACCAGCGGATTTCCGTTCAAACCGGCGGATCACGATCTGGACGGCAACGGCATCGACGAGACCGGTGGATCGCAGGGGGTCTGGAATGGCCTGGCGGACATCGGCCAGGCCGGCCAGACGAAGAAACCGAACGTGATTCTGGACGTCGACAATGACGGCGACGGGATTCGCGAAGGCGTGTTTCTGGACCTGGACCATCCGGTACAGGAGACTTCCGACGGCCGCAAGTTCGTGCCGCTGTACTCCTTCACCGTGTACGACGCCGATGGTCTGTTGAATCTCAACACGCACGGCAACATTCCCAACAACGGCACCAATACGCAATTGAACCATGGCCAGGCGCACTTTGGACTGTTGCCCAATACGTCTCTGTCTCAGTCCAACATGGGCGTGGATCCCTCCGAAATCAGTCTGCAATGGATGTTGCTGCGGAACTCGGAGTTCGCCACATTGCCTCCCAATGATTCCCGCCGGGACGCCTACCAACAGAACTTTGGACGCCAGCCGCTCACCCGAATCGAATTGGCCAACATGGACTTGTGGCTACTGCTGAAGGGCCGCCGTGAAATGGACAACGGCTCGCTGTCCAAGCTGCACACCGGCCGTTATGGCGAGTTGTCCACGTTGTTGAAGGCGGTTAACAGCCAGAACACCAACCTGTTTCCCGGGCCGGGACGCACCTTCACTCCGGATGGATCGGTTCGCTGGGACGACAATAACAATCGATTGGGATTCGCGCCGCAATCGTCCGACTATGCCAACCCGCTCACGGGTCTCCTGTCGATTCGGCCAACACATCCGTTCCCCTGGAATGGACGTGGCAGCTTTGTCGCGGGAAACAATCCGTTTCAGTTGCAGTTCATCAGCGTCGGTCCCCCGGTCAATCCCAACCGCTGGTTGAAGTACAGTGGCTATGTTGTGCCGGGTCCAAACGGCACTCCGGGTAAGTCGCACTGGGCGCTGAACCAATACGGCCAGTCGTTGATGACGAATACGGATCACGATGCTTTGAGAAACGAACCGGCCGAGACAATGATCAACGAGTTTTCACCTGAAGTCACGCACGACGAGCTGTTCGACACCGATGAAATGGCCGCGTTGCACCTGTCGAATCTGGACATCAGCAGTTCACAGGATCTGGTTTCCGATCGGCTCACGGAACTTGCGCCGTTTAGTTTTGGAACCGGCTCCGACGAGCAGTTTCGGCGGAGTTTCACGACTTTGAGTTTCGACCGCCGCAATGTGTTTGTCCCCAAAACTTCCCAGCCTGTTAACGGGTTCACTCCGAAACGCCACTGGGAGCACTGGGAGCAGGAAGCGAGTGGCCGATGGCAGAATATGTTTCCGCCTCGATTTGGTGCCGCTGGAAACAAGATTGCCCAGTACGCGTCGTTGGATCCTTTTCGTGGTCCGGTGCGTTTGATGTTCTCGAAACAGTTCGGGTTTCCGTTGAGTCCACAGCATTTGCTGGTGCATGCCAACGGCAACCTCAACGGGACCGCACAAAGAACACGCGATGGTCGCAAGCTGCGCGCGCCGCTCCTGCGTCCGCTGACGCCGCATCCGGCCGCCGTGGATGGCATCGTCAAGTTCGATGAACCCGCGCTGTATCCCTTTCGAGGCTGGTTGCCCTCCAGTGGCCAGAGTCTCGAGTATCGTTCCAAGACACAGGAGTACTGGGCCGTTCGAGATCGCCAGGCGCTGGCGCGCGACATGTTCGTGCTGTTGTACACGTTTTGTGGTGGCGACGATGACGTCAATTATTCCAGTGCGACCAACGATCCGGATCTGGAGCAGGGCTGGAATCCTCCCAATCAGCGGCCAGCGGGATTGCTGTATACGGAAGACGAGTTGGAGCGGATGGCCCAGTTCGCGGTCAACATGATCGACGCCATGGATGTGGACGACGTGATGACCGAGTTCGAATACGATGTGAATCTGGCCAATGGTTGGAATCTGGATGACATTCCGTCCTCGTCGACTGACGCCAATCATGCCGATCGTCGGGTCGTCCGCGGCGTGGAAGTTCAGAAATTGATGATCAATGAAGTGCTCGGCTTCCAGTCGGTGAAGGCGTCCGGTGCGCTGAGCGATTATCCTGCGACCGAGTACACAGACGATGTGGATCGCTATTTCACGTACATCGAGCTGCAGAATATCACACCCGAAAGTGTGTCCTTTTCCAGCGAAGCCTGGCAGATCCGACTCCGACAGGACGCGCCTGGGAACGGCAACGGCAACGGGAATGGCAACGGGAATGGACTGGACGTCAAACGGCGACTGACGTTGAAAGACGGAGCGGGCACGGTATCGGCCGGCCAGTTGTTTTCCATCGGATCGACGAGCGATGCGGGTGTGCAAGATTCGCTGGACCCGCAAAAACGGCCGTACAGCCGCTTCAAGGTGGATCCCCTATCCACCAACAATGGCAATCCGCCGCAGTACCAACAGATCGTTCCCGAGGGCAATCAGTCATTGCATTTGGATCTGGTCCGGCGATTCATGCAACTGAATAACACGAATGACAACACGGATTTCAAAGTTGAGCATGTCACGACCAACTCAGGTCAGGGCTCCAGCGAGCAGGTGACGATTCCAGCGTCAAACGGTGCCTTTGCTTCGGGGCTCGATATCACGCGTCCGTTGAATGTCGGCGTCTATCGCCGGGCCAATCCGCGCCAGAAACCCTACGATGTGGGCGGTGCACCGTTGACTGGAGCCTTGCTGACGCAATTCAATCAGCAGAATCCATGGGTGCGGGTGGATGAACTCGCTGTCAATCAGATGCAGGTCTTTGATCTGTCACCAGGCAATGGAAATGGCAACGGGAATCAGGGAGATGTGCAGGCGGAACTCATGCAACTCAAGAGCCTGGAACGGTCACAGCCGTTTTCGGGTGGAGGGCTCGACAACAACGATGCGGATGTGCATCCCAACAGCATTAGCCAAAAGAACTCGCAAGTGCCGGTGTCGGGCGTTTACGATCGCTACCAATGGCAGCATCATCTCGATCGACCATTTGCCTCATTAATCGAACTGTTCCATATTCCGCTGGTGGCTCCGGATGAGATTTCCGGACTCAACCCGGACAACCCGGGGCAATCGGTGCTGGAGAGCTTCAGCGCGGGCACCGGAAATCTGCGGAGTCGATTCCTGACGGCGGGTCAGATGCTGGTGCCGCAGGCGGCTGGCAACACGGCCAATCCGAATGCCGCGGAACGCCGTTTCGCGCAAACTTCGATTGACCCGGGATCAGATGCCCGTTGGTGGCGGCTGCTCGGGTTCTTGGGGATTCCCAACTATGTCAATCGGCATGTGGAGCCGAATCTCGCTGTGGCGACACGGATGCCGGGGCGGATCAATTTGAACACCGTCCGCAACGTCGAGGTCTTGGGAGGTCTGCTGGATGAGTTCAACGAATTCACCATGCCCGGTGATCCATCGGTGGCGAATCCGGATCAATTGATCAGCTCGCGAGACAATGGTGGCGGTTCCGGAACGTATCGGAACTGGTGGCGGAACTTCCTGGCGTCCCGGGACTCGGCCGGCGGTGGCATGACCAACGGGCACCGGGTTCTGCCCGGATCGGCTCAGGCCAAGCCGTTTCGTTCTCTGAACAATGTGCGGGCCGGCAACAATTCGATCCTCGACACGGTGTTGAGACAGTTGCCGAACCAACCGGCTCGTGGACGGCGCTTGTGGGAATTGAACGGCAATGCCGGCGGTGGCCCGGCGCACTATGCCATTCAGGACCAGTTGCTGGCTCGGTTGATGGATAACACCACCACGCGCAGCAATGTGTTCATCGTGTTCATGTCGGTTACGTTCTTCGAAGCACACACGTGGACGGGATCCGATGGTGTGCAGAACCGGAACGACCAAGTTCCCGTCGTGCAGGTAGCCGGCCGGTTTGATTTCGACGATACCGACAGCAAGACGCCCAAAGCGTTCGAGCCGGATCATCGCGGGCTGTTCATTATCGATCGCTCCCGGCTGGAATCGGCCAAACGCAACAACGGATCGATCGACTGGAGAAAACTGTTGCTGTATCGGCACAAGATCAAAGAACTCAAGTGATGCCGCCGACAACCAAAGGCGGCTGAATTCGAAGCGTACTGTGCCGGCTGCGAAGGCCGGACTGGATAACTTCAACCTTGATTCGGAGTCTGTAGATGCACTGAAAGACTGCTGTCCTGGACGTTTCTATGGAATCGTCCGGGCCCAGCGTTGCACATCCCTTCTTTCTTGCGGGCTATCGTCAATTCCACTCGTCTTTCCACTCAATCGTTCTTGATTCTGGAGGTGAGCATGTACGTCCGCGCGAAAAGACCCAAATCTCGAAACCGCAGGGGATTCACGCTGATTGAACTCCTGGTTGTGATCGCGATCATCGCTGTTCTCATGTCACTGGTGTTGCCTGCCGTGCAAAGTGCCCGGGCCGCGGCTCGACGCACGCAATGCTTGAACAACATGAAACAGTTGCATCTGGCCGTCACCAATTTTGCCGCGCAAAACAACGACAAATTGCCGTATCTGGAAGATGGAACAGCAATCGGCAGCTGGGTCCGGCAGGTGTTGTCGTTCATGGATCGCAGCGACGTGGATCGCAACATTCGCTCCAATCTTGGAGTCTCTGGATACACTGGGCCGCAGATCTACATCGGCTCATTTGTTTGCCCCGACGACCGGAACCACATCGATGTTGTGGGCGGGTTGAGTTATGTGGGCAACACCGGCTACATCAATAGGAATATCTACGGATCGTTCAACGGGACCGGTCAGGCCTACGCGCACCGACCGCATGGTCGCAATCTGAATCAGTACAACAATTCGGAGTTGTATACGTGGGGTACCAACGATGTCCAAGCGCGGGTCCGGGCTTGTTTGGCCAGTGGTGTGTTGCATCGAAAAGTGGCCATGCCGAATCCACCGAATCAAGTTGCGTACCAGTCTGGATTGTCCGGAGTTCCGCGGATGACTTTCAATCGGATTTCGCGAGGTGATGGCCTGACTCAGACTTTGATGCTCTCGGAAAACGTCCAGGCTGGTGACTGGCGCCGAGTGCGCACGGGAGACATCGGTTTTGGCATCAAGGCGAATACCACCATTGCACTTGCAAGTTACCAGAACACAACGGTATCGGACCTGCAGACATCGAGGATCAACAGCGATCTGGAAGGCAGCTCGATGGGCAAGCCACGACCTGCGTCCTATCACTCGAGTATTGTCAACGCGTTTTTCTGCGGTGGTAACGGCCGCTCCATCTCGGAGAACATGGATCTCAGGGTGTATGCGCGTTTGCTGACCAGTGACGGTACCGGCGGCGGTCAGCCTCTATTGGGCGACAACGAATTCTGAATCGCCACAGCGTGCCAGGCATCGCAGTGATGCACAGATGACACGGCACGGGTGTCGGTCACTTCGGGAACCGGCGCCCGTGTTTCGTCGGCCGCGTTCCGGGAGCCGACTGGAGCACGGCCAGCGACGCGATCTGCCGAATTCGGTAAGCACCGAACGGGACGTCTGCACCTTGGCTTCCTGTTTGCTCTCGGCGTGTGACTGTCGGTTTCGTATCGACCGTACCGTGTGGTCGCATCCGGGATGCAGGTTCAGCCGGGGCAATCCCGATCCGGGGCAATCCCGATCCGGGGCAATCCCGATCCGGGGCAATCCAGAGACCCGGAGTGGCCCGGGCGGCGAGATTTCGCCTGACCAAGCGGCCCATCTCGATGGTCGATCCGCCCGCCGACCGTGGTGTGCGCAACGCGGGGGGCTGCGTGAGCTCCGGTCATGTGCTCTAAGAGCCGTTACGGCATATCGGCCCGTGATCCGCGAAGCCGGTTGTCGAGGTCGTTTCGGCGGCGGCAATTCGAGTCATCTGCTGCGATCCGCACGCTCCGCACAACACGCATGAACTGCCATCAAAGGAAAGTTCCAACCGCCCGGTTGGCGATTGCCGCTGAAGCCACCGAGTTGAGATTTCCTGCCGACAGAACTGCGAATCCTGGCAGAGAGTTGTGGGACATCACATTCCCCGGACGGGTTTGGCTCAGACGGCACTGGGGGCGTGATGTGTGCACTTCGCAGTGTGCTTACGTTCACTGAGCAGACTGGCCGGTTCCCGGCGTCGATCCCGATTGATCGACATGACAGGTGTCTGCCATGACGGCCCGTTAGAATTTCGGAGAGAGATATGCAAGTCCGTGTCAGGAATATGAGATTGCCTCGGCGTCGAGGATTCACGTTGATCGAATTGCTGGTCGTGATTTCTATCATCGCCGTCCTCATGTCGCTGGTGTTGCCTGCCGTACAAAGCGCTCGAGCGGCCGCGCGGCGAACACAGTGCTTGAACCACCTCAAGCAAATGCATCTGGCGGTCACTAATTTTGCCACGCAGAACAACGACAAGCTGCCATATCTGGAGGACGGTTCCCGATACGGAAGCTGGGTTCGTAATGTGTTGGCCTTCATGGACCGAGCCGATGCAGATCGGATGATCCGCGCGAACGCCGGTAACTCGAACTGGCAGTTGCCGATCTATATTGGAGCCTTTGTGTGTCCCGATGATCGCAACCACATCGACGTGATTGGTGGCCTGAGTTACGTTGGCAACACAGGCTACATTCATAGATCATTGTACACGGCGAACAACAACTCAAAGGGCCTGGCACATCGACCGTGCGGCCGGCAACAGAACCACTTCAAGAAGGGCGTGCTTTATCGTTGGGGTACGAACAACAACAACAACCAGGTGATGGCATCCTTGGGCAGCGGTGTGTTTCATCGAAAAGTCGCGTATCCGAATCCCAGCAATCAGAATCAGTATTTGAACGGTCTGACCACTGGCCCGCGGATGACACTTGGTCGCATTTCACGCAACGATGGCTTGACACAAACCTTGATGCTGTCGGAAAACGTCCAGGCTGGTGACTGGCGTTCGAACCGAACGGGGCACATTGGTTTTGGTGTCCGTGCGGACACGAATCGGAAGTTTCAGGCGTACATCAACACGACGAAACAGGACTATCAGTTCTCGGCGATCAATAGTGCTCTGGAAACAAGTGCCGTTGCCCGGCGGCCCCGACCCTCGGCCTACCATTCGGGAAGTGCCAATGCATTCTTCTGCGGTGGCAATGGTCGATCGATTGCCGACAACATCGATGTCACGGTCTACACACGCCTGATAACCAGCGACGGTTCGAGCGTGGGGCAGCCACTCGTGGGTGACAACGAGTTCTGAATCGTCTGCGTCGCGAGAATTTGAGTCGATCACTTGATGGGCGGCGGTGTCTGCGGACGCCGCCGCCCATTTTTTGTTCGCAGCGAAACGGTCGCGCGGAGCCTGGGGTTGCGGCAGTCACCGGCCTTGCAGTCGACCGCCGGCGCTTGGTGGGATGCCCGTGTCCAAGGGCCCGCAAGTGGGACCACCAATTGGCGTTGGCCTCCGGTAGACGCAGCCACAACGCGGTCTCTACGCCTCAGAACGGTCTCTACGCCTCAGAACGGGTCTCTACGCCTCAGATCATGCCAAGTTTGCCAAGTCTACGGTTTCGAAACGGTTCCACACGTGTGCGTAATACTGCCAATTTGTCGCGATTTGATTTTGACAAGGCTTTGGACACAACCGTACAATAGCGCGAGTTGCGCAGGTCTGTTGGATGCCGTCTGCTGATCACTGAGGCGAACGCTGGTGTGACCGGTTGCTTGTCGGGAGTCCATCGCGGGGTCTGTGTTGCGGGCCTGGAAGTTGCCGAGGAATTCATTTCATTACGTCCTGTGGAGTTTGTGGAGGAACGCATGTACATTCGTCGCCAGCAACAGAGCCCTCGTCGGCGTGCAGGATTCACGCTGATCGAACTTCTGGTGGTGATTTCCATCATCGCCGTATTGATGTCCTTGATTCTGCCCGCTGTTCAAAGTGCTCGTGCCGCCGCGCGCCGTACGCAGTGCCTGAACAACATGAAGCAACTGAACTTGGCCGTCACCAATTTCGCCACACAGAATAATGACAAGCTGCCGTTCTTGGACGATCACAAGCCTGTCGGGAGTTGGCTGAGGCAAGTGTTGTCGTTTATGGACCGTGCCGATGTGGATCGAGTGATTCGCGATAAAGTGAACTCAGGTGGCGGGGCTAGCTACCTCGGTCCAAATATCTA
>Ga0315336_1002339_pt1 | contig 29493 bp, 23 predicted proteins | sample ASW5metaG_FD_204512 | JGI IMG/M metagenome (GOLD analysis project Ga0315336, IMG submission 204512) | Ammonia-oxidizing marine archaeal communities from Monterey Bay, California, United States - ASW #5 | ecosystem: Environmental > Aquatic > Marine > Intertidal zone | place: USA: California... | reverse complement strand
TGTGTATCTTTTGAATATTCTACATCATGTCCTATTTTTATTAAGCCATTATAAATTTTTTCAGGAATAGATTTTTCTAACTTGTAGATATTTTCAAGTATAAATGCTCTTGGAAAATCTATTGCTCCTTGAGCAGAAAGGCCAAAATCAAAAATATTCTGTAAGACTTGACTGTGTCCAACTGGTTGGTATTGACCTCCCATCACACCATAAGATAATATAGGGTTATTTTCCATATCAGTTACCAACCCAGGTATTATTGTATGCAAGGGTCTTTTATGACCTTCAATCATATTAGGATGATCTCTTTCCAAACGAAAATTAACTCCTCTGTTCTGAAGAACGATACCAGTTTTATCTGATGTAATACCGCTTCCAAATGCAAAACAAACTGAGTTTATAAATGATACAGCATTTTGATCTTTATCGACAATGGTTAGGTAAATTGTATTAGGATGAGCTGTAATTGTATAATTTTTTGGTTCATAAATTTTATCCATCGAAATTTTAGTAGCTAAATTATTAATATTTTTTGGATCAATTAATTTTTTGTAATTGAATGTATTAAAATTAGGATCACCTATATTTTCCTCTCTTTGTTCATAAGCAATTTTTGTGGCTTCTGCCTGTAAATGAAATCTTTCAATACTTAATGGATTAATATCTTGAAAGTTAAATTTTTCTAAAATTGCCATCATCATTAAAACTGTTATACCTGGACCATTTGGAGGACATTGATGAAGTTTAACTCCTTTATAATCATTATATAAACTATCTGAGAAGATTGTATCTTGTTTAGCAAAATCATCCATTGAATGTAATCCACCAACTTCATTAAGAGTATGAACAATATCCTCTGCAATATATCCTTTATAAAAATCTATTATGCCATTTTTAGCTATTGCTTTTAAAGTATTTGCTAAATTTAAATTTTTATGAGTTTCTCCAAAAGAATAAGGTTTGCCATTTTTTAAAAAAATTGAATTTGTTGAAGGATGTTGTCTAAGTTTATCTGTATTTTCCATCCAAGATTTAGCAACAACCTCATGAATTGGAAAACCATTTCTTGCATAATTTTCTGCAGTTGTAAATAGTTCCTGAAAATCAAGATGACCAAATTTTTGATGCATTGAGTACCAGGCATGTATAGCACCTGGAATAGTAACTGAATGAGGACTTGTTGTTCCAATTTTATTAATTTTTTTGCTTTCAAAAAAATCCATGTTATTTTTTTTAGGAGCTATACCTGAGCCATTCACTGAAACAGGTTTCTTTCCTTTTAGTGAGATTAAAGCAAAGCAATCCCCCCCAATACTTGTTGCATTAGGCTCAACAACAACTTGAACTGCTGAAGCTGCTATAGCTGCATCAATGGCATTACCACCTTTTTTCAGTACAGAAATGGCTTCTATAGAACTTAAGGGATGGGATGTAGCCGCTATACCATTTTGTGCCAAAACATTTGATCTACCTGGAATATGAAGATTTCTCATAAAAGTTAACACTTAATATATATTTGACAAAAGAATACATAGAATTTAATAGCCTTTACTACTATGAAAGTACTTTGCTCATTAAAATCAGCTAAAAACCGTGATAAAAATTGTAAATTAGTACGCAGAAAAGGTCGAGTGTACATAATTAATAAAAAAAACCCCCGAATGAAGGCAAGACAGGGTTAACTAACCACTTTCAGTAATAAATTTTTCTGCTTCTAAAGCTGCCATACATCCCATTGCTGCTGCAGTTACAGCTTGTCTAAATATTTTATCTTTAACATCTCCTGCTGCATAGATTCCAGGTATATTAGTTTCTGTGCTATCTTGTTTAGTGATAATGTATTTTTCTTTATCCATTTTTATTTTATTATTAAAAAGGGCCGTAGCAGGATCATGACCTATAGAAATGAATGCGCCTGTTACTTTTAAAGTTGATTCTGAATGATTTTGTGTATCTTTAAGAATAATTTTTTCAAGTGCTTTTGGGTCAGTTGAGCCTTGAAATTCCTTAACAGTTTTATTCCATAAAATATTTATTTTTGGATGATTAAAAAGTCTATCTTGCAGAATTTTTTCAGCACGGAGTGAATCGCGTCTGTGAACCAATGTCACTTTAGATGCAAAGTTAGTTAAGAATAATGCTTCCTCTACAGCACTATTGCCTCCACCAATAACAGCTACTTTTTGATCTTTAAAAAAGAAACCATCACAAGTAGCACATGCTGATATTCCGTAACCTTTGAATTTTTCTTCACTAATAATTTTTAACCATCTAGCTTGAGCACCAGTAGCAATAATAACAGTTTTACTTTTAAAAGATAAACCAGAATCAGTTAAGGCTCTAAAAGGAGATGAAGTAAAATCAACATTTGTTACCAAATCACTATGTATCTCTGTTCCGACTTTAAGTGCTTGTTCTTTCATTTGTTCCATAAGCCATGGTCCTTGAATTATATCACCAAAGCCAGGATAATTTTCAACATCTGTAGTAATAGTCATTTGTCCGCCTTGTTCCAAACCAGACACCAAATGTGGTTTTAAATTAGCTCTTGCTGCATAAATAGCAGCAGTATAGCCTGCTGGACCAGAACCTATAATTAGCATGTTTGTGTTAATTGCTTCAGACATTAAATAAATATAATGTTTAATTAAAAAGAAACAAGTTGATGCATATTATTTATTAACCGGCCAATCTGTTACAAAACTCACATAGTTGATTTGAATACATCGTCTTTCTTTTTTTATTTCTTTTTGTTCCAATCCATGCCAAGTGTCTTGGCCAGAAGAAAAAAAATAACCTGAATTATGTTTATACTGAATAGTTTTAACTTTATTAAGATTATTATCATATAAATCTGTACCTAGACTTTCAGATTCTTGATATGGATTTGCCCATATCATCATAGTCATTAATTTTTCTGAAATATCCTTATGAGGTTTTAACCAAAAACCTTTTTTATCTCCTATAATTTCTAGTCGAACATATGATGATGATAAATCTTTATTTAATATTTTTGAGATTTTTTCAACAGATAATTTTTCTTGAAGAAAATTAATAACTTTTGTTAAATAAGGAAAATGTAGATTGTTTTCTTTTGTTATAAATAGTCGCAATTTACCATCAAGCCCTTCACCAGTGTGATCAGCTGCCCTTGTTCCATCATAAGCTCTTTCTCCATCAGGAATTTTTGAGTAAGAAATTTCATATAAAGAATCATTATCAAGACAATCATTAAATTCCCAGTGTTCAAAAGGAGTCAAATGTTTAAATATTTGATTAAGATTCATTAATTTTCTTTTATAATTCTTTCTTTAACAATACTAGCGATTCTTTTTGATTCATTAAGAGAATTGTAAGTCCAAGGAATTAAATCATTTTTATAATCTAGCTTTTTAGTAATATTTAATTGTTGAAATTTTTCATGAAATTTTTCCATACGTTTGCTTTGGCGTTTAAAAGGTAGATGAAATATAAAAATTGGATGCCCAGTAAATGCACATTCAGATATCATTGAAGTGGAATCGGAAGTTATGATAAAAAAATCTGAATTTTTCAAAGAAAAAGTATATGGATTTTTTTCATTTTCATTCCATATAATTGCAATTTTTTCTAAATTGTGTTTTAGGATTTTTTTCATTTCACGTGTTGTACGACGAGAACTTAATATCAAAAAACTATATTCAGGATATGATTTTTTCAAATTTTGTATTTCTAAACTAAGTTTATTAATTTCTTTAACAGAAAATTTATAATGGTTATTATTTCCACCTATAAGCACACTGATTAATTTTTTTTTTGGTATATTAAAAGAAGAGCCCATATGCTCTTCAATAGTATTTTTTGTAAATTTATGTAGAGCTCCAATAGATGTGATAACATTATTTCCTTTAATATGATCATGTTCTGGTGCAATAATAAAATTGAAATTTTGAAAATTTATTTTTGGATTTTGAATATGAATGGTAATTATATTCTTAAATTTTTTTTTTAAATATATTGAAAGATAAACACTTTTTCGTCCACAGCTAACAATTATATCAGGAGGAAAAGAAAAGTTTAAATTATTTAAAAAAATCCAAGAAAAAATAGGCAAAATTCCTGGCTGCAATTTAGACCAAGGAAACAAAAGTTTTGTTTTTATTGGCAATATATTGGCACTAAATTGTTGAGCTAATCCCATCACTTGGCTTACCATTCCTTGTGAACCATCTGTTAAAACCCAAATATTTTTTTTTGTAAAATCCAATTAATTATCTAATTATTTATATTTTACAGATAATACAGCATAAGACTTAATTCCTTTGGGACTATTAATTTCCACTATATCATCTTTTGATTTTCCAATAAGCCCACGAGCTAATGGGCTATTAATAGATAGTTTTTTATTTTCTATATCTGATTCATACTCCCCAACAATTTGATATGTTGATTTGTTTTTTGTATCATCATCTTTTATTTCAACTGTAGCTCCAAATTTTATTTCATCTCCAGATAGTTGAGATACATCAATTATTTCAGCTAGAGCGGTTGCAGATTCTAATTCTAATATTTTTCCTTCTATTAGGCTTTGTTGTTCTTTGGCATATTGATATTCAGCATTTTCAGATAAATCCCCATGACTTCTGGCTTCTGCTATAGCAGCAATAATTTTTGGTCTATCTTCATTAATAAGTTTTTTTAGCTCTTCTTGTAATTGTTCATAGCCTGAAGATGTCATCGGTATTTTATTCATAACTTTATGATGATCTATTATATTTTAAAGTCAATAAATTTCAATGTATTGACTGAAGACTTTTTACTGAAAGTTTATGATTTTTCAAGTTTTCAATTGCATCTACAGCAACTTTAGCACCTGCAACTGTTGTGTAATAAGGAATGTTATTCATTAGAGAAGTTCTTCTAATACTATAACTATCTCTTATTGAGCTTTGTGTTTTTGTTGTATTAATAACTAAATCAATCTTATTTTTGAGCAGAGAGTCAACAATATGCGGACTACCTTCTTTTACTTTATTAATAACTCCTACAATAATATTATTTTCTTTTAAATATTTTGCTGTTCCATTGGTTGCTATAATCTCAAAATTAAGATCTAGTAATTTTTTTGATAAACTTGTGATTTTATTTTTATTGTCATTATCAACAGATAAAAATACTTTTCCTGAAGTTGGCAAATTAATACCAGAGGCAATTTGACTTTTTATAAATGCAGATAAAAAATTATCAGCTATTCCCATTACCTCTCCAGTTGATTTCATTTCGGGACCTAAAATTAAATCTACACCATCAAATTTATTAAAAGGAAATACAGATTCTTTAACATTAAATGTGGATAATTTTTTTCTTTGTAGTGATGAAAGAAGATTTTCTAGACAATCTCCAGCCATTATTTTTGATGCAATTTTTGCAATAGGAACACCAATTGATTTTGCTACAAAGGGTACAGTTCTACTAGCTCGTGGATTTACCTCCAAAACATATAACTGATTTTTTTTAAGAGCAAGTTGAGTGTTCATTAAACCCACTACATTAATTTCATTCGCAATACTAGTTACCCATTCTGTTATTTGATTTTCTATTTTTTTACTTATTGAAAAAGGGGGTAAGGAGCAAGCGCTATCACCTGAATGAATTCCAGCTTCTTCAATATGCTCCATTATACCAGCGATAAAAACCGATCCCTTTTTATCTCTAATTAAATCGACATCTATTTCAGTTGCATTTTCTATATATTGGTCAATAAGAATAGTGTTATTTATTGAGACATTCATTGCAGTTTTTGCAAATGATCTTAATGCTTTGTCATTATAAGCTATTTCCATCGCCCTACCTCCTAGAACGTAAGATGGGCGAATTAAAACAGGGTAGCCTATTTCATTGGCTATTTTAATGATCTCCTTAATATTTTTACCAATCCCATTTTTTGGTTGCTTAATGCTGAGTTTGTTCAAAGTATTGCTAAATAAATCTCTATTTTCTGCAAGATCTATAGCTTTTGTTGAAGTTCCTAAAATTTTAATACCTGCTTCTTCAAGTTGTTTTGCAATTTTAAGAGGTGTTTGTCCACCAAATTGAACATAGACTCCTAGCACTTTTCCATTAGAATTTTCTTTAGCATGAATTTCAATAACACTCTCAGCTGTTAAAGGTTCAAAATATAATCTATCAGATGTGTCATAATCAGTAGATACTGTTTCAGGATTACAATTAATCATAATTGTTTCAATTCCCTTTTCTTTAAGTGCATAAACAGCATGTACACAACAATAATCAAATTCTATACCTTGACCAATTCTGTTAGGTCCTCCGCCTAATATGATAACTTTGTTTTTATTAGTAGGATTAGCTTCACAAAATTTATCATTATCTAAACTCCAATCATAAGTTGAATACAAATATGGTGTTTTTGAATTAAATTCTCCAGCGCATGTATCTACAAGTCGATAAACTGGATTTATATGATAACTATGACGTAGTTTTCTAATTTTGTCTTCATCAGTATTTTTAAGTTTAGCTAATTTTTTATCAGAAAAACCTTTTGATTTCGCGAGTAGTAGTAATTTATTGTCTAGTTTTTTATTTATAATAATATTTTCTAGTTTAATAATAGATTCAAGTTCATTGATAAACCAAGGATCATATTTAGTTATTTGTTGAATAGATTTTTTTTCAACATTTAATCTTAAAGCTTCTCCAATAATTAAAAGTCGTTGTGATGATTGTACTTTGAGTTCTTCAATAATATTGTCTTTATTAAATTCAACATTTTTTGGAGAGTCCAGTCCATCAAGGTCATATTCTAAAGATGCAAATCCTTTTTGAATTGATTCGGAAAAAGACCTCCCTATACTCATTGTTTCACCAACAGATTTCATAGAGGTAGTTAAGTTTGAATCTGCTCCTATGAATTTTTCAAAAGTAAAACGTGGAATTTTAGTGACTATATAGTCAATACTTGGTTCAAAGCTGGCTGGCGTAGTGGTTGTAATATCATTTTTAAGTTCATCTAATGTGTATCCCACAGCTAGTTTAGCTGCTATTTTAGCAATTGGAAAACCTGTTGCCTTTGAAGCAAGGGCAGAAGAACGACTTACACGAGGATTCATTTCAATAACGTTAATTTCTCCATTTGTTGGATTAATGGCAAACTGAACATTTGAGCCACCCGTATCTATACCAACTTTGCGCAGAACTTTAATACTAGCATTGCGAAGAAGCTGATATTCTTTATCTGTTAGTGTTAATGAAGGAGCGACAGTTATACTATCTCCAGTGTGTACGCCCATTGGATCAACATTTTCAATAGAGCAAACAATTATGCAATTGTCTTTTGAATCTCTAATAACTTCCATTTCGAACTCTTTCCATCCAGCTACTGATTTTTCAATTAAAATTTGATTTGTGGGGCTAGCCCTTAAACCTCTTTCACATAAATCACTAAATTGATTGTCTGTATAAGCTACACCACCTCCAGTTCCACCTAGAGTGAAGCTAGGTCTTATCACAAGAGGTAATTCTAATTCTGTTTTTATTTGCTCAGCAGCATAAATGTTTTCTACAATTAAACTTTTTGGACAAGATAATCCTATTTCTCGCATTGCCTCTTTAAATTTCTGTCTATCCTCAGCTAAATCAATTGCATAGGGATTTGCACCAATCATTGTGACTTTATTTTTTTCTAATATTTTATCTTTAAATAGTTCCATTGACACATTAAGTGCTGTTTGACCTCCCATGGTAGGAAGAAGAGCATCAGGTTTTTCCAATATTATAATCTTTTCTACAAATTCTTTTGTTATTGGCTCAATATATGTTTTATTTGCAAGTTCAGGGTCTGTCATTATAGTTGCGGGATTAGAATTGATTAAAACTATTTCATAGCCTTCGTCTCGAAGTGATTTGCAAGCTTGAGCACCTGAATAATCAAATTCACAAGCTTGCCCAATAACAATAGGACCTGCACCAATGATTAGTATTTTTTTAATATCTGTTCTTTTAGGCATAATTTTTAACTAACTTATAGAAATGCTTAAATAAATAATGACTGTCATGCGGACCTGGGCTAGCTTCGGGATGGTATTGAACACTAAAAATAGGAAAATCTTTGTGTTTGATACCTTCATTTGTTCCATCAAAAAGAGAAATATGTGTTTCAATTATATTTTTTGGAAAAGAAGAGCTATCAACTTCAAACCCATGATTTTGAGATGTAATTTCAACAACTGAAGTAGCTAAATTTTTTACAGGATGATTACTTCCACGATGGCCTTGAAACATTTTTTTTGTAGTTGCTCCTAAAGCCAAACTCAAAATTTGATGACCTAAACATATACCAAAAATAGGAATTTCTTTTCTAATGAGTTCTTTAATAACGGGAATAACAATTTTTCCTGTAGCGAAAGGATCCCCTGGTCCATTAGATAGAAAAACACCTTTTGGTTTAGTTTCCATAATATCTTCAATTGAAGAATTTGCAGGAAGAATAGTTGGTAAAAAATTAGAATTATTTAGATTTCGTAGAATATTTTTTTTAATACCGAAATCTAAACAAGTTACTTTAAATTGTGATCTATTATTTATAGTATTAATGCCATATTTATTATTTTTAATATTCCAAACACTCTCAGATGTTTGATAGACATTAGATGTAGAAACAACAGATGCTAAATCAAGGTTTTCTAAACCAGACCATTCACTCAATTCTTTTTTTAAATTTTTTAAGTTATTATAACTATCATCAAAATTAACAATTGCAGCTTTTAAGGAACCTTTTGTAGCTAATAATCTTGTAAGTTGTCGTGTATCTATATTAGTGATGCAGGGTATATTATTTTTTTTAAAAAAAAAATCTAGATCATAATTGCTTCTCCAATTAGAATGATTATAAATCGATTGATTCAAGACGCAGCCACATGCATGAATTTTATTAGATTCAATATCAAGATTATTAACACCAACAATTCCAATATGTGGAAAAGTAAAGGTAATAATTTGTTTTGAATAAGAAGGATCTGTAAGAATTTCTTGGTATCCAGTTTGAGAAGTATTAAAACATAATTCACCAATATTGGCAGTTTTTGCACCTAATCCATGACCCCAAAATACTTTACCATCCTCTAGAATAAGAGCAGCAGAAGGTGGTTTTAGAGCGGGGTGACTTTTATGGTCTTGTAGTATTTTAGAAATAGACAAACGTGCGTTTACTATGCATTTTGAATTGTATAGTCAAGGATTAGTTGTAATTCACGATAAGAGTTATAATAATAATTTTTCTTTAAAAAAACGATTCTATTGAATAGGTGAAAGCAATGAGTTTAAGAGCAATTATTGAAGATAAATACATAAATGCTATCAAAGCAAAAAATACTAAAGAGGTTAATGCTTTGCGTTTAATTAAAAGTGCAATTAAGGACAAAGACATCGCTTTTCGTTGCAAAGATATAAAAGAAGGCATTAATGATGTTAAAATATTAGTATTGTTGCAAAATCTTATTAAGCAGCGAAAAGATTCCATTGAAGCATTTAAATCCGCAAATAGAGAAGATTTAATTGCTATTGAGCAAGGTGAAATTGATATTATTTCACAGTTTCTTCCTTTACAAATGAATGAAGAAGAAACGGAATCAATAATTATTAAAATCATTAAAGAAAATAATTTTAAAACTTTAAAAGATATGGGCAATTTGATGAATAATCTTAAATTAAATTATACAGGAAATATCGATATGAGTTTAGCTGGAAAGATCGCTAAATTGAAACTTAAAAATTAATGTCTTTTTCAAAAAATGATCTTGAAAACATTAAATCTAAAATTTCTATTCGAACTGAATTTGAAAAGAAAACTAAGCTAGTTCAGAAGGGAAAAGATTATTGGTGTTGCTGCCTTTTTCATGAAGAAAAAACACCTTCATGTAAAATAAATGAAGATCAAACTTCTTTTTATTGTTTTGGTTGTGGGGCTAAAGGTGATATATTTACTCTCTATACAGATTTATACAATTATAGTTTTGTTGATGCAGTTAAAGAACTCTCTCAACAAGCAGGGGTACAAATAAATTTTGATAGTATAAAAAAATCAAAACAAGAAAATTTAGTTGAAGATATTCTTAAATCAACATGTAAGTGGTTTCAAGAAAATTTAAATACATTAGATGCTAAGATGTGTAACCAATATCTTGAGAATAGAAAATTAACGAAAGAGACTATTGAAAAATTTAGATTAGGGTATTCTTATAACTCTAATTCAACTCTATACAAATATTTAAAATCTCAATCCTTTACAGATGAAGATTTATTGCAAAGCAATATTGTTAAATTAGATAAAAATAAAAAAATACGTGATTATTTTTACAAAAGATTAATTTTTCCCATTACAAATATTCATGGTCATATAGTAGGTTTTGGTGGTAGAGCTCTTGATGAATCAAATCCTAAATATATTAATTCCCCAGAAAGTGAAATTTTTAAAAAAAGATATTTATTGTATAATTTAGATAATGCAAAAATTACAGCAAGGAAAAAAAATAACTTATTAATTTGTGAAGGATATATGGATGTTATTACTCTGCATCAAAATGGTATTTTTAGTGTTGTTGCTCCACTTGGAACAGCTTTAACAGAAGATCAGCTGAAATTATCTTGGAAGTATTCTTCTAAGCCTACAATTATGTTTGATGGTGACAGTCCTGGTATTAGAGCTTCATATAAAACTGCTATAATGGCTCTACCTTTAATTTCAGCAAAAAATTTTCTTCAATTTGTAACTTTGCCTCAGGATTATGATCCCGATAGTTATATTAATAAAGTTTCATTTAAAAAATTTCTTTTGGAATTAAAAAATCCAGAATCACTTATTGAATTTATCTTTTATCAATCAAGCAAATCTGTATCTTTAGATAAGGTTGATGAAAAAATTTCTTATGATAAATATTTGGATGATTTAGTAAAAACTATTAAGGATAAAAAAACACAATATTTTTATAAAAATGAATTCAAATCACTTTTTTTTAATAAAATTCGTAAAATAAAAAATATATCTCCCACAAAAAATATTTTAATAAAAAAAATAGATACTAATCTCAATAAAAAACAGAATCTTTCTTTTATCGCAACTGCAATAAATCACTTGAGTATTCGTAAAAAAATTCTGGATGATCTTGAGACTTCTGACTTATTTAATGAAAATGAACTTGAATTAATTAGTGAGTTGAAGAAATATGAAGTAATACATTTAGAAAAAGATAAAGTTTTATCTAAATTACCAAAAGTTCAACATGTAGAATTAATAAAAGAAGCTTTGTCCCCTCATATTTCTAAGCTTTTTCCTTATTCTTTGCCTTCTTTCAATCCACAACAATCTTATAAAGAAGTAAAAGAATCTCTAAATAATCTAAATACAAGGCTTTCATATTTGAAAAAAATAAATAAAAGCCTAGATACCTTTATTAATGAATCAAATTCATTAAATTGGAGTGAATTACAAAATATTAATATTGAGATTTTGGATGAAGATTAACTTATTATGAATGCAAAAAAGATAATTAAAAAAAAATTACTAAAGAAAAAAGTTTCTTCAAGGATAAAAGTTTCTAAATCTAATAAAGTTAAGTCTACTAAAGTTAAGTCTACTAAAGTTAAGTCTACTAAAGTTAAGTCTACTAAAGTTAAGTCTACTAAAGTTAAGTCTACTAAAGTTAAGTCTACTAAAAAAATTACAAAAAAAATTTTAATTAAAAAGAAAAAAATTAATGCGAAAAAGATCATTAAAAAAAAATCTAAAGTAATTAAAAAGAAAAAAAAGATTATTCATAAAAAAATAGCTAAAAAAAAATTAATTAGACCTAGTAAAAAAATTGAGCGAAAGCCTTTTGAAAAAAAAGAAAAAAAAGTTAAAAATTTTGATGACCATATAAAAAAAATTGTCACAAAACTAATCGAAAAACATAAAGTAGAAGGTATTTATACAAATAAAATTATTGAAAAGGGCGTTCCAAAAAAATTTAGAGTACCTGAAAATGTTGCAAAAGTAGCGGAGATTTTAAAAAGTAATAGCATAAAAATATTAAGTGAAGAAGAATTTAAAGAATTAGAAAAAGCAAAAAAAGAGGATTCACAACTTTCTAAAGATGAAACTGGTGAAGAAGAAAAAAAACAAACAGGCAAAACAGATGATCCAGTCAGATTATATCTTCGTGATATGGGTTCTGTAGAATTACTAAGTCGTGAAGGAGAAATAGCTATAGCAAAAAGAATTGAAGCAGGTCGCGAGAAAATGATTGGTGCAATTTGTGAGAGCCCTATGACTATTAGATCAATTATCAATTGGAAAGATTCAATAAAAGAAGGAACTATGCTTTTAAGAGATATTGTTGATTTAGAACAAACTTATGACATGTCAGATGTAGGAGATACAAAAATAGAAGATACATTAAAACTTATTGAAAGTGCATCGAATAATAATGAAAAAAATAAATCTAAAGAGGAAAAAAAAGAAAAAAAATTGAAAGAAAAAAAATTGAAAGAAAAAAATAATGAAGAAGAAAATAGTGGAACTTTAGTAGAAGAGGATGATGATGAAGAAGATGGCTTAAATGTTTCACTTGCAGCTATGGAAGAAAAATTAAAACCTAAAGTTTTAAAAGACTTTGATGCAATTACAAAACTTTTTAAGAAATTACAAAAGTATAGTCAAGATTTAATTGTTGGTGATAAAAAAAATGAATCACACTACGCATCATTAGAAAAAAAATACAAAAAAATTCAAAAAGAAATGATTGTATCAATGAAGGAAGTCCACTTTAATGCCTCAACTATAGAAGCTCTTATGGAGTCTTTATATGAATTAAATAAAAAATTGTTAGTGAGAGAGGGACGTATGCTACGAATGGCTTTAAATGCTGGTGTTTTAAGAGAGTCATTTATAGAGCATTATTTAAATTTTAATTTTGAAAAAAACTGGATACAATCTTTACTGGCTCTCAAAGATAAGCATTGGGAAAAATTTATTAATAAAAATCATATTGAAATAAATAATTTAATTGACGAAATTAAAGAAATTCAATTTGCTTGTGAATTGCCTTTATTTGAATTTAGACGCATTGTAAGCACTGTTCAACAGGGTGAAAGATCAGCTAATAGGGCAAAAAAAGAAATGATTGAATCAAATCTTCGTTTAGTAATATCGATAGCAAAAAAATATACGAATAGAGGTTTACAATTTCTAGACCTTATACAAGAAGGAAATATAGGATTAATGAAAGCAGTTGATAAATTTGAGTATCGTCGTGGGTATAAATTTTCCACATATGCAACTTGGTGGATCCGTCAAGCAATCACTCGTTCAATTGCTGACCAAGCACGTACTATTCGTATACCTGTCCACATGATTGAGACTATTAATAAAATTGTTCGTACAACAAGACAAATTATGTCTGAAATTGGAAGAGAACCAACTCCAAACGAATTAGCTGAAAGATTGCATATGCCTCTTGATAAAGTTAAAAAAGTTTTAAAAATTGCTAAAGAACCAATTAGTTTAGAAACTCCTGTTGGAGATGAAGAAGATAGTTCCCTAGGGGATTTTATTGAAGATAAAAATGCTCTAATTCCAATTGACGCAGCTGTTAAAAGTTCATTACGTGACACAACAACGAGAATTTTATCCTCTTTGACTCCACGAGAAGAAAGAGTATTGCGTATGCGTTTTGGTATTGGGATGAATAGCGATCATACATTAGAAGAAGTAGGTCAACAGTTTAGTGTTACAAGAGAACGTATTAGACAAATTGAAGCTAAGGCCTTAAGAAAGTTAAAACATCCTACACGTGCAAGAAAACTTAAAACTTTCTTAGATGAGTAATGCAATTAATTCTTCTTGGCACTGGCTGTCCTAAAGTAGATCACAAGAGATTTGGACCTTCTAATTTAGTATTAACTAAAAAATCAAAAATTTTGGTTGATTGTGGTTCAGGGGTTACTCAACGCTTAGAACAATTAAAACAATCAACAGCTGATATTGATGCTCTAGTTTTAACTCATCTCCATTCTGATCATGTTGTTGATTTTTACCAATTAATTATATCTAGTTGGCATTCGTATCGTATTAAACCATGGAAAATATATGGACCTAAAGGAACAAAAAAATTTCTTACTAGAATTATGCAAGCTTGGAAAGATGAAAGAAATCTTCGTATAAAATATGAAGAAAGAGCTTCAATTGACGCTTTTAAATTAGACATTAAAGAATTCAAAAATTATGGTAAAGTTAAAATTAAAGATATAATCTTAGAATATTTTATGGTTGATCATCAACCTGTTAAGTATGCCTATGGTTTTAATTTTTATAATCTTAAAAAAAAACTTACAATTAGTGGAGATACTAAACCTTGTGAAAATTTAATAAAATATGCTCAAAAAACTGACCTTCTATTACATGAAGTATTTATTGAAGGAGAAATTCAAAAAACTAATAAGATGAGAACTTCCAAAACCCTACATAATGTTAAAGCTTATCATACAACTTCAACAATGGTTGGGAAAGTGGCAAGTTTAACTCATTGTAAGAAACTAGTTCTTACTCATTTTGTTCCAACAGAATTTGATGAAAATAAATTAAGAAATCTAGTTAAAAGAGATTTAGGTAAATATCCTATTATAGGAAATGATCTTCTAAAAATTATTATCTGATTTCTTTAATGTAAAAAATAATATGCTATTTTTTTATTAATAAGAATCTATAAAACAAAGTTTTATATAGCCCTTTATATTTATATTTTTTTAGGTAGAGTAAGTTTACTATCGAAATTTTCAAAGAAAAAAGTTGAGGCAAATGAAACAATTATATAGAAATGATAATAAATTAAAATATATAGATTAGAAAATTTATAAAAACTAATCTTTATATTATGGCGATTATATATGAAAATACTTATAACAGGATCAGAAGGATTTATTGGGTCACATTTAACCGAAAAGCTTATCTCTTTAGGTTATGATATTAGGGCTTTCATAAAGTATAATTCTTTTAATTCCTATGGATGGCTTGATGTCTTGCCTTCAAAGACAAAAGATAAAATTGATTTTTTTTTGGGTGATATTAGAGACCCATCTTTGGTTGAAGAAGCTTGTAAAGATTGTGAAGCTATATTTAATTTAGCGTCATTAATCGCAATACCTTATTCTTATAAAGCTCCACACTCTTATTTACAGACTAATGCTCTCGGAGCACTAAATATTATGAACGCAGCAAAAAACATTCATAATATAAAGGTAATTCATACCTCATCAAGTGAAGTATATGGAACTGCACAATATGTTCCAATCAATGAAACTCATCCATTAAATGCACAGTCTCCATATGCAGCAACAAAAATAGCTGCTGACCAAATAGTAAAAGCATTTAATTACTCTTTTGAAATTCCTTCTATTATTATAAGGCCATTCAATACATACGGACCAAGGCAATCTTTAAGAGCTGTTGTGCCAACAATTATTTCACAATTGTTAAATAACAATATTAAAATTAATCTTGGATCTATATCTCCAACCAGAGATTTATCCTTTATAGAAGATACTGTATCTGGTTTTATAGCAGCTTTAAATAGCAATATAGTAAATGGTGAAGTTTTCAATTTAGGAAGTAATTTTGAAATATCTATAGATGATTTGGCTAATTTAATTGGAAATCTATTTGATAAAAAAATTATAATTAACAGCGAAGAAAAAAGAGTTAGGCCTAAAAAAAGTGAAGTAGAGAGATTATGGGCAGATATTACAAAAGCAAAAAAAATTTTAAAATGGGAGCCGAAATATGAAAATATTGAAGGTTTAAAATCAGGTTTATTAAAAACAATTAATTGGTTTAAGAATAGTAAGAATGTAGATTTTTATAAAATAAAAAATTTTGTTTTATGAAATCAAAAAAAGAAGCAATTATTCTTGCGGGAGGAAAAGGCACAAGGCTTTTACCTTATACAATTCATACTCCAAAACCTATGGTTCCTGTAGGTAATTTACCTATTTTAGAAATTGTAATAAAGCAATTAAAAAAAAATAATTTTAACAAAATAACAATTGCAGTTAATTACCAAGCAAATCTTATTATGGATTATTTTTTAGATGGATCTAAATGGGGTGTTAAAATAAAATATTCATTAGAAAAAAACCCACTAGGCACTATGGGCCCTTTAAAAATTATTGAGAATTTACCAGATAATTTTTTGGTCATGAATGGAGATATTTTAACTAATTTAGATTTTGTAAAATTTTATGAGTTTCACGTTAAAAATAATAATAATTTTACGATAGCAGCATATACGAGAAAAGAAAAAATAGATTATGGAGTTTTAGATATTAATAAAGATAAATTAATTAATTTTTCTGAAAAGCCGGATAAAGTCTTTAATGTTAGTATGGGTGTTTATATGATAAATAAATCAATAATTAAATATATTGCTAAAGATAAACTTTTTGGTTTTGATGATTTAATGATTAAATTGTTAAATAAAAAAATTAAAATTAATACAATATTGCATAAGGGATATTGGTTGGATATTGGTAGAAACAGTGACTATGAAAAAGCAATTAAAGATTTTGAAAAAAAAACAATAAAAAAAGAGTTTCTGTGAACAAAATATTAATAGTTGGCTCAAAAGGATATATAGGGAATATTCTTTCCAAAAAAATTATAGAAAAGAATAAAAAAATTGAATTATTCTTAGATAAAAAAAAAGATATAAGAAAAAAAAAAAATTGGCAAAAATTTCCTAAATCAAATTGTTTAATTTTTTTAGCAGGTATTAGCTCAATAAAGAAATCTCTTGATGACCCTTTTAATTGTTTTGATGTTAATCTTAATGGAATAATTAATGCATTAAATTATTGTAAAATACATAATTCCAGATTGATCTTTTTAAGTTCTGCGGCCTGCAAGTTTTCAGAAAAAAAAACCAATCCTTATCAAAAATCAAAAAATCTAAGTGAAAATATATGTCAGTTTTACTCTTCATTTTATAATATTGATATCTCAATTCTAAGACTTTTTAATGTTTATGGGAATAATCAAACCTTTGATTTTTTAATTCCAAGTTTAATTAATCAAGTAGAAAATAAAAAAAATATTACAGTAAAGAACTTAGAATCAAAAAGAGATTATATATTTGTAGACGATGTATGTGATGCAATAATTGCTTGTATAAATTATAAAAATAAATTTAATATTTTTGAAATAGGAACTGGAAAGAATTATTCTGTGCAGCAAGTTATAGATATTATACAAAAAATTAAAAAAACTAATTTGCCTGTAAAAAATTTAAACAGCGATATTTTTAATTCTGTAAAATTTTCTAAAGCAAATAATAAATCTGCAAAAAAAATATTAAAATGGCAACCAAAGTATACGTTAGAGCAAGGTCTTAGAAAGTTTATAAAGTGAAAATAGTACATGTCATATCTGGATTAAATCAAGGAGGAGCTGAAAAAGCATTATATAAATTAATAACACATAAGGAAGATACAAAATTTATAATTATTTCACTAGGTAGTGAAGGTATTTATGAAAAACAATTTACTTATCATAACAATATACAACTACCTCTAAAAAAAATTCAATTAGTTAATTTAGAATTAAAGAGTGGTATTATTAAGTTTATAAAAGGTTTAGTAAAATTATTTATGTTGTTAAAAAATGAAAAACCAGATGTTGTTCAGACTTGGATGTATCATGCTGATCTACTAGCAGGTATCATTGCCAAATTAGCAGGAGTTAAGAAAATATATTGGACCATCGTTAGCTATGATTTATCATCTAACTTAATTGGTATAAGAACTGCTTTTATTGCAAGACTATGTGCTATTTTTTCATATTTTATCCCTGAAAAAATAATTGTTGTTGCGAAATCATCAATTAGAACTCACAATAATATTGGTTACAAGAAAAATATATACACTTATATACCTATAGGTTTTGAAATTCCTAATTTTGATTTAAATTCAAATAATTTTACTGATCTAAATTTAATTAAAATGATTAATGACAATAGAAAAAAAAATAAATTAATCATTGGTTCTGTTGCAAGATGGGACCCTCAAAAAAATCATAAATTACTAATTAAAGCAATTAGTATTCTCCAAAAAAATAAATGTAATTTTTTTTGTATTTTTGTAGGAACAAATATTAATATAAAAAATTTAGAATTAATGAAATTATTAAAAAAATATAAAGTAAGTGAAAATAATTATATTTTAATCGACCACGTAGATTCAATTGATGAATTAATGATCAATCTTGATATATTTGTTCTTTCTAGTATCACAGAAGCTTTTCCAAATGTATTAGGGGAGGCTATGTCTAATGGAATTCCTTGTATTGCTACTGAAGTTGGTGATTGTAAAGTAATTATTAATAAAACAGGCTGGATGATTGCTTCTAATAATGCTTCTCAATTATACAAAACTATTATTAATGTTTTAAATTTAATTAAAGATAAAAATAATTGGCAAAGTAGAAAAAACGATTGCATCTTACAAATTAAAAATAATTTTTCTGTAGAAAAAATGTATAGAAAATACAAAGAAATATGGTCCTCTTAAATTGTAATAAAACAGATTAATTATACATCGTCGGCACCAGCTTTAAATTTTATGTCAGTTAAGCTCATTACATTTTGCACTAGCTATCATTTAGTTGGCACAATATGTGTACAATAACGTATAATAAATGAGAATAACTATTACTGTGCTTGAAGAAAAAGCTTGGAAATTGGTGGGCCCTCAGGGACTTGAACCCCGGACCACTCCGTTATGAGCGGAGCGCTCTAACCAACTGAGCTAAGAGCCCTAAAAGAGTGGTATTATACACTTCTAAAGAAGTTTCAATTATAAATTTATATAGTTTTTATTAATGATATTTAGGAAGAAATTCTTTATGCACTTCCAATAAATCGTTGAACATGTTGTAAATTTGATCAATTAATAATTTCAAGTTGGCATTCATATCTAACAAAACCTTGGAAAATATATGGACCAAAAGGAATAAAAAAAAATTTTATTAAAATTATTAATATGGTAAATATATTATGTTCCTTCAGGTTTTAAAATTTTTTCATGAGGCATAACTATTTGCCTTTGAAATGTATTAAGATTTTTTAATAATTTTTTAGAAGGCCTATAAGGATGTCTAAAAAATCCCCAAGAAGGTCCATATCGATAAACAACAATTCTTCTCTCTCCTTTATTTACTCTTTTTGCAGAACCATGACACAGAGAGTCAACAAAAATTAATCCATCACCAGATTTTAAGTAAATTTCTTTTGATGCAGTCATTGTTTCAGCAGATGTCATTTTTTTATTTTTCATCACATTTGTTTTATATTCTGGATGTTGAATATTAGACTTATGAGATGAAGGGATGACAACTGTACCACCATCACCTTCGCCAATATCAGTTAATGCTAAGAGGATGTTTACTTGAGAACAATGAAATTTACCATCTTGATAACGGTAATGATTTCTTTGGATGCCTTCAGGATTTCCTGAATGAATACCAATTGCTTCACCAGGTCCTCTCACATTAGCAAAATTTTCATCAATGAATAATGGTCCGTGATTATGATCAAAAGTACCTTTACCACCAACAAACTCTAACATATGATGGATCCATGATGGATGATCAATTAGTTTCTCAAAAGGTTTACCAGCCTCATATATTTGTTGAAGATTGAGACCTTCTTTACCTCCATAATTATGCCCATGTATATAGCCTTGCCATTCACCATTTTTTAGATTTTTTAATTTATCAATGATTTTATTACATGCATTAACTTCAAATTTTTTTAAAGCTTTTTTAACAACAATATATCCGTTAAGATCAAATAAATATCTTTCTAATTCTGTAGGCTTTTTCATAAATTTACATTACTAGGAGGATCATAAATACTAAGTACTAAAAAATAAATACAAAATATTATTTATATTCTTAGTGATTTAATTTGCAATTTAGTTCTATATTGTTAGTTAAAATTAACTAATAATTAAGGAGGAAAGAATGAAAAAATTATTAACATTAATAATTCTGTTTACCTCAACCGTTGTTTCGGCAGGGAATTTAGTTATAAATTCAAATCAATCAGGCGCATCATCAAAAGCTGGTTTTGATCAATATGTTGATGCTTTTAGAGCTGCACATCCAGAAGTAACAGTAGTGGTAAACGAATTTGAACATGAAGCTTACAAAACTGCAATTAGAAATTTTCTTACAGCTGAAGCACCAGATGTTGCAATTTGGTTTGCTGGAAATAGAATGAAATTTTTTGTTGATCAAGGTTTATTTCAAGATGTAAGTGATGTTTGGGCTGATGCTGGTCTAAATGACTCAATGGCTTCTAGCAAAGGATCTCTTACAGTTGATGGTAAACAATATGGTGTTCCTTGGGGTTACTACCAATGGGGAGTATATTACCGCAAAGATCTTTTTGATAATCTAGGTTTAAATGTACCAAAAGACTGGGAAGAATTTAAGTGGGTCTGTGCAATGCTTAAAAAAAATGGCATTACTCCAATCACTATTGGTACCAAATATCTTTGGACAGCAGGAGGATGGTTTGATTATCTTAATTTAAGAATTAATGGTTATCAATTTCATATGGATTTAACTGCTGGTAAGGTTAGTTATGAAGATCCTAGACTAGATGCTACATTTGATCATTGGAGAGAGTTATTAGATGCAGGATATTTCCTTGAAGATCACGCTTCATTTTCATGGCAAGATGCACAAGCTCCACAAATTAATGGAGAGGCAGCAATGTATCTGATTGGTAACTTTTATGTACCAACCTTAGCGGAGGCTGGTGTTAAAGATAAAATGGATTTCTTTCAATTCCCTACAATAGTTGAAGGTGTGGGTGTTGCAGAAGATGCACCAACTGACACAATGCACATTCCAAGTGGTGCTAAAAACGTAGAAGATGCTAAAAAATTCTTAGCTTTTATGTCTAATAAAGAAGCAGCTACTAATTGGGCTACGACGGGTGGCATGTTAAGTCCTAATAAATATGCTGACAAACCTACAGATAGATTTTCTATAATGGGAGCTGAAATGCTTGCAGCTGCAGATGATATTGCTCAGTTCTGGGATAGAGATGCAAATCCAGATATGGCAGGTGCAGCTATGGAAGGTTTCCAAGAATTTATGGTTAAGCCTGATCGTGAAGATAAAATTCGAGCTAGATTAGAAAAAGAAAGAGATAGAATTCACGGCGCACTCTAATTTTTTATTTTTTGAGGCGGGTTAATTTCCGCCTCAAATTAAATATATATTCATAATCATACATAATGACCTTTTGGGAACGTAATCAATTAAAACTAGCCCCATTCTTTTTTTTAGCTCCTGCTATCTTAATTTTTTTGATTTATGTGATTTATCCGATTATTGACTCTATTTGGGTTAGTTTCCATGAATGGAATGGCATGGATAAAAGCAATCTCAAACCTGATGGTACTCCTAATTGGAAATGGGTTGGTTTTAAACACTACATAATGCTTTTTACTGATGATGAAGAGTTTTATGTTTCTCTTTTTAATAATATTAGATGGTTAATATTTAGTCTTTTGGCTATTCCTATTGGCTTGTCTTTAGCTTTATTTGTAAATCAAAGTATTACTGGAATGAGATATATAAAATCTTTATTTTATTTTCCTTTTGTTATTAATGCAGTTGTAATAGGTGTAATTTTTACTTGGTTTTATAATCCTAAATATGGAGCATTAACTTTAGTATTAGGTTTTTTTGGATTAGACCCAATTCCGTTTTTAGCTGACGAGAACTTAGCAACTTACGGCATAATTATAGCATCTTTTTTTCCAGGAATTGCCTACACGATGATTTTATATATTACGGGACTTACTGGAGTTAATAGAGAGATGATTGAGGCTGGTAGAATAGACGGAGCTTCGGGTTTTACTATGTTATGGCACGTTGTATTACCACAATTAAAACCAGCAACATTAATAGCAGTTGTAGTGACTATAGTAGGCTCACTTAGAAGTTTTGATTTAATAGCAGTAATGACTGCAGGTGGCCCATGGGGTAGTTCAGAGGTATTAGCTTATAAAATGTATCAAGAATCTCTATTCAATTACAGAATGGGATACGGAGCAGCAATAGCCACAATATTATTTTTAATTATGGATATCTATATTGCTTGGTTTTTATATAGATTATTTAAAAGTGAAAAGACGGAAAAATAATGTTTCCAACTCCAATTCAAAATTATTCTTTAAAAGTTAATATTGCTTATAGATTATTACTTTTATTAACTCTTATAGTTTGGTTGCTACCTTTAATTGCTGTTATGCTTACATCCATGAGAACATTTGAAGATGTTCTTGCGGGCAATTACTGGACATTTCCTGAAGAAACAGCTTTGATATCTAATTATACTGCTGTTTTTGAGGGTGGTAAAATGGGGAGGTTTTTTTTAAATAGTTTAATTATTACTCTACCTACAGTTATTGGCACTTTATTTTTAAGTTCTTTAGCAGGCTATTCCTTAGCAATGCATCGATTTAAATTAAACTTATTGGTATTTGCAATGTTTATTGCTGGTAACTTTGTACCTTTTCAAATTTTAATGATTCCGGTGAGAAATATATCAATTGAAATGGGAATGTATAATACACATATTGGTTTGATTATTTTTCATATTGCTTTTCAAACTGGATTTTGTACTTTCTTTTTAAGAAACTTTATAAAAGAACTTCCATTTGAATTAATTGAGGCAGCTAGAGCTGATGGAGCAACTGAATGGACAATTTATAGAAAAATTATTTTACCATTAATAATTCCTGCATTAGCGGCATTAGGGGTTTTAGAATTCACATTTATATGGAATGATTATTTCTGGGCACTTGTTTTAACACAAGGAGATTCAGTTAAACCTATAACAGTAGGCCTTGATGCTTTAAGAGGGCAGTGGACAACAAGTTGGAATTTGGTTTCAGCCGGATCAGTAGTAGCTGCATTACCACCTGTTATAATGTTTTTTATTTTACAAAGACAATTTATTCACGGTTTAACATTTGGCGCTGTTAAAGGATAAAAATCTAAGAATCAGTTGTATTGTATTATAAAAGCATTAAAAGAATTGTTTTAGAATTTTCACATGACAGATTTACATCACACAGTATCAAAAATTGTATCAAAAGGTAAAGGTATTTTAGCTGCTGATGAAAGTATAGGAACAATGACAAAAAGGTTTGATGCAATAAATTTAGAATCAAATGCTGAAAATAGATTAAAATTTAGGGAATCATTGTTCTCATCTAGTGGAATGAAAGATTATATAGGCGGGGTAATTTTGTTTGACGAAACAATTAAGCAAACAACAAATAATGGCATAACTATTCCAAACTTAATTAACAGTAACGGATCTATTGTTGGAATAAAAGTTGATAGTGGAGCCAAATCCTTAGCAGGTTCCACAGAGGAAAAAGTAACTGAAGGATTGGATGGTTTAAGAGAGAGATTTAAAGAATATTATAAATTGGGTGCAAGATTTACTAAATGGAGAGCAGTTTACAGTATATCGAACAAACATCCTTCAAGATTAGCTATTAAAACAAATGCACATGCTTTAGCTAGATATGCAGCTTTAGCACAAGAGACTAACATTGTGCCAATTATTGAGCCAGAAGTTTTAATGAATGGAGATCATGATATTTATAAATGTTATGAGGTTACTTCAGAAGTTTTAAAAGAATGTTATGAAGAGTTGTATCTGCATAATTTGGATTTAAAAGGAACTATTCTAAAACCTAATATGATTTTACCTGGAAGTTCTTCATTAAAAAAAAGTAACACTGAAGAAATTGCTCAACTAACGATCAAATGTTTAAAAAATAATGTGCCTTCAGAAGTTCCCGGGATAGCTTTTTTATCTGGTGGCCAAACAGAAATTGAAGCTACAAGAAATTTAAATTCTATAAATAAGATTAATAATACAAATTTTGCTATCACTTTTTCTTATGGCAGAGCTTTACAACAAAGTACTTTAAGTTACTGGGGTAAGAATCAGGAGGATATTACTAATACACAAAAAATATTTAATCATCGAGCTAAAATGAATAGCTTATCTACATCTGGTCAATGGACAGAAGATATAGAGAACATTAACATCTAATTTTTTTATGTCTCATATACGTTGGGGTATTATTGGCCCAGGAAGTATCGCAAATAATTTCGCTGATGCTTTAAAAGAATCTTATTCAGGAAAATTAAAGGGTATTGCAAGTTTAAATGATAAAAGAAGAGAAGAATTTGGTAATAAATATAATATTGAAGATGAATTTAGGTTTCAAAATTACGATTTGTTATTAGATTCAAATGATATTGATGCAGTTTATATTTCAACTCCACACACCTTACATGCTGAATTATCAATTAAAGCAGCTGGAAAAGGAAAACATATTTTATGTGAAAAACCAGCTGCAGTTAATTTTATTGAAGGACAGCAAGTTATTAATACTGTTAGAGAAGCTGGAGTTTTTTATATGGAAGGCTTTATGTATCGTTGTCATCCTCAAATACCTGCTCTTGTAAAAATAATTAAAGAAAAAAAAATAGGAAACATTAAAAGAATCATTTCTTCTTATGGTTTTGATATGAAAAAAACTGTTCCAGATTCACGCTTATTTCAAAAAGAACTTGCAGGAGGCGCTATATTAGACGTTGGCTTGTACCCAGTTTCCTTTTCTCGTATGATTGCTGGTTTAGCTAATGGAAAAAATTTTATAAATCCTAAAAATGTTACAGGGAATGCTAGAATAGGAGAAACAGGTGTAGATGAAATTTCGCATGCCATTTTAGAATTTGAAAATGATATTATTGCAGAAGCATCAACGGCTATTAGAGAAAATATGATTAATAACGCTACAATTATAGGTAGTGAAGGAAAAATTGAATTAGACCAACCTTGGGCTCCAGGGCGAGATGGTGGACCTTACCATACAACAATTAAAATTATTAAAAATAATAAAACAGAAACTATTGATTTTAAGGGGCGTGAACACCTTTTTTTCTTTGAAGCTGAACTATCAAGTCAAACAATTTTGAAAGAAAAAACTAAGGTGCCTTATCCAGGAATGACCTGGGAAGATACTTTAGGTAATTTAAAAACTTTAGATGAATGGCGCAAAGCAGTCGGTTATTTTCTTCCACAGGATGAACAATGAAATATGATAAAATTAAAGGTTTGGATAAAAAAATATCAAAGTTAATTATGGGTAATGATAATCAAATTGAATTTGATTCAGCGGCAAAGTTATGGGATCATTGGATTGAAGTTGGAGGGAATGCTTTTGATAATGCTCATATATATGGAAATGGTTCAATGGAGTCTCTCATTGGTGAATGGCAAACAAAAAGAAATATCAGAAATGATATTGTATTTATAGCTAAAGGTGCACATAGCCCTAATTGTAATCCTGCTAGTATTTCCTCTCAACTTTCAGAATCTTTAGATAGATTAAAAACTGATTATACAGATATTTATATTATGCATCGTGATAACTCAGAGATACCAGTCAGTGAATTTATTGAAGTTTTAAATCAAGAAATGACGAAAGGACGTATTAAAATATTCGGAGGGTCAAATTGGACGTTAGAGCGTTTTAAAGAAGCAAATGAATGGGCAGAAAAAAATAATATGCAACCTATGAGTATATTAAATAATAACTTAGCCTTATCAAAAATGATTAAACCATTATGGGCTGGTTGTGTTTCATCAAATGATGATGATATTTTAGAATATTTAGAAAAAACACAAACAGCTCATTTATCATGGTCAAGTCAAGGCAGAGGATATTTTTTACCACCAAAGATTTGTCAAGCAATAGAAGATAAAATTACAAAAGAAGAGTCATCTTTTAGACAACCTGGTGAAAATAGTAGTGGGCCTATTAGTTGTTATGATAGTGAGGATAACAGAGAGAGGCGAAAAAGAGCAAATGAATTAGCAAAAGAATTAAATGTTACTGCACAAAACATTGCTGGTACGTGGCCACTTCATCAGCCATTTCCTTCTTTAGCGTTAATTGGACCAAGAAAAATAGAAGAAATAAATACCACTTTACCAAGTTTAGATATTCAATTATCAGAAGATAAAATTAATTGGCTTAACTTAAAGTAAACAGACTTAAGTATTATTGTAGGAACCGTCACTTTTTCCCTCATGCAAAATAGGCTCTATTAATTTTGCTTGATTATTGGGTTTTTCACCTCGTTCTATATTCTTTAAAATTTGTACTGACTCTTGCCCCATGCTTGATAAGGGATGACTAATAAAAGTGAGATTTTGTGAACTTAAATAATTGTCATGATCATTATAACCAACAACAGAAATATCTTTCCCTATATACAGGTTTCTGTTTTTACATTCCTCTAAACATCCAATAAAAAACTTATCCAATGAACAAATAATTGCTGTTGGGGGTTTTTTTAAATCTAGAAGAAATTTTGTTAGAGCAATACCATTAGGAGTAGTACCGTTTAAAGATTCTTGATAATAATTTTTATTAAGTTGTAAATTATTTTCTTTTAATATTTTTTCATAGGCTCGTTTTCTTTGATACCCATAATTAAAACTTTGATGTACATTAATTAAAGCTATTCTTTTGTGACCAAATTTTAATAATCTGTTCATTAGTAATTCTATACTTTTATAATTATCCATATCAATCCAAGCGTAATCTTTATAACTTTTTGACCTTCCCCAAGATACAAAGTTCATATTATTACTTTGTAATAATTCTATACGGCGATCTTTTTGTTTAGTACGGTAGAAAATAAATTTATCTGCTTGTTTAGAACTAATTAAATCATGATAATAATTAATTTCATCTTTTTCATCTAAAGAAAATTTTATAAGTAATTCAGTTGAGCTATCTTTAATTCCTAAAGTTATTCCAGCTAAGAATTCTAGTAGAACATAATCAGGCGCGTAAGGTGTAAGTGTTGATATAAAGGCTATGGTATCAGATTTTTTAGAAGCTAAGCGTTTGGCAGATAAATCAGGAGAATAATTATATTTTTTTGCTAAATTTAGTATTTTAACCTTCGTTTTTTCAGATATATTTTTATGTCCATTTAAAGCTCTAGATACTGAACTTACTGATAAATTCAGCTTTTTTGCTAAATCTGTAATATTTATTTTATTAATTTTTTTATTATTCATTTAATTGATTATACTAAAAAATAATATTTACAAAATATATAACTATTGACAAATAACAAGTAAAACGTTTTACTAGTAAAACGTTTTACTAAAAAATATAAAACTATTTTATTATTATTTATGGAGGAAAAATGAAAAAATTAATCGGAATTTTATTTTCGTTTCTATTACCATTTACTTTTGCTAATGCTAAAGCAATGGAAGCAGAAGTTATTCATTGGTGGGTATCTGGTGGAGAGCAAGCAGCTATTTCAAAGTTTGCTGAAGCATGGCAAGATATTGGAGGTACTTGGATTGACACTGCAATCACAGGTGGTGATGCATCGCGTGCAACAACTGTAAATAGGATTATTGGAGGAAACCCTCCGACTGCAGCTCAATTTAATATTTCAAAACAATTTGTTGATTTAGTAGAGCAAGGCCAACTTCAATCTTTAGAGGAAGTTGCTTCTGCTGAAGGTTGGAGGGATTTTATTTATCCACCTGAACTAATTGAAACATGTGAATTTGATGGTGAATTTTATTGTGTTCCAGTAAACATTCATAGTGCTCAATGGATGTGGGTCAACAATGAAGTTTTTGAAAAAGCAGGAGTTGCAAAACCTGAAACTGTTCAAGATTTTATTGCTGTAGCACCAAAAATTCAAGAAGCAGGTTTTATACCGCTAGCTCTTGGTGGACAACCATGGCAAGAAGGTTTGATGTTTGATGTTGTAGCATCTTCGACTTTAGGTTTTCCACATATGGCTAAAATTTATAGAGATAAAAGTGTTGATGATTTTAGAGATGGTAAATTTGAGTCTGTTTTACAAACATATAGAGATTTAAACCAATTTATTGATGAAGGTGCTCCAGGTAGACTATGGAACGATGCAACTGCAATGGTTGTAGAGGGAAAAGCTGCGGTGCAAATCATGGGTGATTGGGCTCGTGGCGAATTCGCTGTTGCTGGAAAAGAAGCAAAAGTTGATTATGATTGTATAATTCCCGGTAAAGAAAAGTACGTTGCATTAGGTGGAGATGTTTTTGTATTTCCAAAAAATAGTGATCCAAAAGTTAAGGATATTCAGCTTAAGATGGCAAGCATGATGGTTAATCCAACCGTACAAGCGCAGTTTAATAATGCTAAAGGTTCTTTACCTATGAGGTTGGATGTTGATACTTCTGCAGCAGATGCATGTATGCAAATGGGACTAGATCTCATTCAACAGCCAAGTGCAATTATGAGAGAAATGGATGACTGGCAAACGCCAGCATTTACTTCAGCTTGGACTGATATAATTTCTGAGTTTAGAAATGATCCAAATTATTCAGTAAGCGCAGCAATGGATGATTTAGAAGGTGTTCTAACGAGTGGATTATAATATAATTAATTATAATTTATAAATATTTTAAGGCAGGAATATTTCCTGCCTTAATTCTAAAATAATAATGAAGTTCTTAACTAAAAATATAGCTGCTAAAATTTCTTTATTACCGATGATTATAATATCTTTAACAGTTTTTGTTGGATGCATAATTTATTCTTTTGTATACTCATTAACTAGTTCAAAACTAATCCCGGTATTGAATTTTGTCGGATTTCAACAATATGAAAGACTTTTTAAAACTAGAAAATGGGACGTTGCTGTTGAGAATATTTTTATTTATGGGTTTATATTCACCATTGGATGCTTAGTAATTGGTTTTCTTCTTGCAGTTTTAATTGATCAAAAAATTAGAGGAGAGAGTCTATTTAGAACTATATTTCTATATCCTTATGCTATGTCTTTTGTTGTAACTGGTCTTGTATGGAAGTGGGTTCTAAATCCAACCTTTGGTATTGAACACACAATGCACTTATGGGGATTTGAATGGTTTCAGATGGATTGGTTGGTAAATAGAGATCTCGCAATATATGCCGTATGTATAGCGGCAGTTTGGCAAGGTGCTGGCTTTGTAATGGTTTTAATGCTTGCTGGATTAAGAGGAATCGATGAAGATATTTGGAAATCATTAAGTATTGAAGGTGTGCCTAAATGGAAATCATATATTTTTGTCATTTTGCCGATGATACGACCAATGGTTGTAACTTCTCTTGTGTTAATTGCTGCAGGAGTAGTTAAGGTTTACGATCTGATTTTAGCCTTAACCTCTGGTGGCCCTGGTTACTCAACAACAACACCTGCCATGTATGTAATGGAAAACTTTTTTGGAAGAGCAAACGTATCCCAAGCTTTTGCTGCTTCAATTATAATGTTTATTAGTGTTGTATGTATTTTGGCACCAT